>Ga0041059_1000204_pt1 | contig 38973 bp, 44 predicted proteins | sample AraColnosormetaG_FD_56232 | JGI IMG/M metagenome (GOLD analysis project Ga0041059, IMG submission 56232) | Arabidopsis roots microbial communities from North Carolina, USA - Col MF nosort | ecosystem: Host-associated > Plants > Roots > Unclassified | place: USA: North Carolina | collected...
TAAGAGGGTTTCAGAACACTTTAACATGTGACCGTCTCAGAACCAAATCATCATCCCCACCCAAATCATTCAAAATCTCTTTATCAACAATCTCATCAAACCCACCTTTCTCCATTAACTCAGGCACGTGATCGTTAAGTGACGACATAGGAGCCTCATCTGGTCCATTAAACACACCATCTCCTCCATTGCCAAGCTGTAAAACAGAACAAAATTTAGCTTAACGAAATCGAAGGAAAAGAGTAGCAAGTTTGATGATAAAATGTAGGAGAAATATACATGTGATTCAACATCGTCATATCTTTCCCTCAGACCTTACATAGCTCTCTTCCACATCCTCATCATCAAACCTTAGCAACTAAAACAAAATTGTATACTTAAGATTCATTCCGGAACAAAATTTCAGAGTCAAACTTGAACACATAGTAGAACAAGTCTCAGATCAAAACAGACTTGTAATCGAGTGAAATTTCAAGCATATAACCACATATATTAACCCTAAATTGCTGATTAGATGACTCGAAACCATCATCAAATAATCCTCACATGAATACAGAGAGATTCTTACCATGAGAAAGAGATTGGAGCAAAGAGACTGTCTCCCAATTTCATGATCGATACACCATAGTTTCTTATCAAATCGATTCAAATCGCCTGATTTCGTCGTTAGAGTAACCAAAGAAAAGAGATAGGAGAAGAGGAAAGAAAAACACGCGGAGCATGATTTTTTTTTGTTTTGCCTAAATTTTCATCCTTAGAAGCAACCACGTTTGAGTTTCTAAACACTTCTAAAAAACCTAAAATTAGGATCGATCCTAATAATTTTGTTGGGTTTTTCTTTAATTTTGGGCTTTTATTCTTTAGGATTTCAGATAAGAAGCCCATTAGAAACACTGATGGACATAGTCTTAGTACTTGGACTATATATTGAATTAATTCATAATTGAGATATACATGGAAAAACTAAACTATTGATGAAAAAAATAAAATGAAAAAACTAAACTATGCAACCGTTTGAAGAATGGAAAAACTAAACTATATCAAGGAAAATAAACAGTTTCTTCTTTCATAGGTGATATTCATAAAAGTCATTAAGAAAATTTTAATATTATTTATAATGTTTGTTTAATATATATATATATATATATATTTTTCTTTCTTTTCGCAAATGCGACCAATCTGAGGATGTCACGTCAGATGATACTTATATCAAAAACATCACTGGACTGATATTGATCAAGGTCATTCTAATTATTTTATCAATATAAAAATAATTTTTGGACTTGTGATATTCTATAAATATCACCTATGTACATGATCTAACGAACAAGAGATTGAGGAGATGGATGATGTAACTCCAGACGAACTTGAGGCTGTGTCAGTATTGTTACGACTACCAAACCCTGTTTTCTTTGATCAAGAAGAAGAAGAAGAAGACGAAGAAGAAGAATATGATGAAGAATCCGTATGTGAGGATGATTTGGAAGTAAAATCGTGTATGCAAACAAATGAAAATAAGGGTAAGAAGAGAAAAGTCGCTGAGGTAGACAATTCCGAAGAAACCCTAGAGTGCATGCGCGGTTGGGAGACACTAGGCCGAAAAGTAATCCTCCGAGAAGTATTGTCCGTGATCCAGATGCTATGGGAGCTTGCAGCAAACCAATGTGAAAGCAGTTGATGGATAGCGACGTGAAGGACAACCAATACAGGCTCATGTTAGGGAAGGAGCCGGTGAAAAAGATGATGGATGCTCTGGGAAAAACAGAGAAACTTGGGACTAAAGGGCTTAATGTTTCGGTGTATGGACCAAACGGAGAGAATCATAAGATGGTGTTGAAGATATGGATTAAGGGCACACCTGTTTTGACGTCGGGATGGAAGAATTTCGTGAAGAGTTATAAGCTCGAGAAACATGTTGATTTTCTCACTATTTGGATGTTTAGGCACAAAAAGACTCGGGAGATTTGCTTCGCTATTGATTCCACTAGGTTTCCTGTAAAGGGTACGCTGAGTAAAAGGATCTTGCAGGAAGTCTTCAAGAATCCATAATAGGGTTTCATTTCATACTTTCATGTGCATGTGAGTGTTTTCAGGGTTTTTCCTTTTCTTTTGTATCTCTTTAAGAACATCATTATTGGTTGTTTCTTAGATTAGTTCTTAGACTAGGAGCATCTCATTTTCTTTATATTAATAAAGGGAGTTTTCAGGTTTTACAAACATGAAATCGATTATATAGTTTTGTAAACAAATAAAAATAGCACTATAAACGGAATTGTACTCACAGAGTCACAGGCTTTCCGGAAACTACTTAAAGCTTAGAACTCAGGCAATCTAAGAAACAGATTATGTAAGTCCACCAATCTAAGTTTAGAAAATTTCATGATCCATATTTAACACGATTCGTGTTACGGCAAGTAATTAACTTTGGTTTTGAGTCTCAAAACATCTTGGTTCATTATTCTTGAAAATTTCTAAACATTTTGGATTGAGTTTTGTTGTTAATTTTTTCTCTTTAGTTTGTCTATCCAATACATCCTGCTGTTTAGGAGAAAGACGGATAATATGAGAATTGGTAGAAGGAAAACTGTATTTACTCATGACTCATAAAAGGGAAACAAAGATAACATAAGACTTCCACATTACATAGACCCTAGTTAACACCTTCCACTTGAGAGTTTTTCTAAACCTCTGCATTATGATTCAACCAGAGATTCAATACCAAACAAACATCATCATTGTTATCAACAACCAAAATCCTTGATAATGTCAAATTCTTGATCATCATCATCATCATCAAAAACCAAACCATCCTACAAAATGATGGAAGCAATAACATTTATAAGAATATGATCTCACTAACATTTATGGACATATAAACAAACATTAAGAGTGCCTTAGAATCAACAGCCGAAGATCCATGACACCACTTTCTTCAGAAGAGTTACATCTGGAAATTAAATAAAGACATGATTTTGTTCCTTTTGGCTGAAACCTTCTACTTGGGTTAGATACTCTTAGACACTTTAGGCAAAACCTCACAAAACTCCACCTTGCCGTAGTGTCGAATCCTTTACTTCACCTTTCTAGATTCCTTGAGTTCCATCTTGGTCCCTGAGATCTTCTCAGGATTGTGATACTTTGAAAAGCTCCTTATCTGCTTGAAGCATTCTCCCTGTTGTCACTTTAGTGATATTCTCAGCTTGATAAGCTTTTTCACTCCTAACAACCTTGAATACCAACTCTGCAATCATTTCTCCTATGACTTGCCTGCTGGTATCAACCCCCTTTAATCTTCTTAAGCATACTATGATCTTGACCAGAGTAGACTCACTCTTAGAATCACAATAAACTTCAACAATGGCTTGTTGAAAACCATCTTCTGCAAACAGCTTTCTCATCCTGTTTACTACTTGTGTTTCTTCTGCAAAACTGAAAACAACAGCCTCTTGAACCTTTGTTCTCCTGTGACTTATGATTTCACCTGCTGTGAATTCAATTAGAAGAAATGATATTCTTTTGTCTTGATCAGTTTCATAAACAGATTTACAGTCACTTTTCACCTTAGGACTATTTTGCTCTTTGCTGTTTAAACAGACCTGCAGCTTCTTTGTGTCCTTCTCACTGCCAGCACAGAGTCATCTTGTTGACTACCCATGAAGCTTCTTATAACACCTGCAGGGCACGAATTTGCAGGTCTGATTCTTATCATGATGTTCTTTTCAGCTTTTCATCATGTTTGAGATGCACTTCTCAGCTTGTAAGAACCTCTCTTGTCTATTCTTACTTTTTACCTCTGACACACACTGGTTTCTCTTCTACTTTGAAGCTTAGACTGTTCTGCTGTCAAGACTTGACTTCTTCTGCATACTCCACAACTTTCAGTCCAGATTCTTTGTGAGTATTGATTTGTCAGTTGTCACTGACCTCGGATCAAAACTTGGCATATACATGTATGATATAGGAATTATTTCTAGTCATTAACGTTTTCGAAAATACACACATAAAACAAAGCAGTATTTTTACAGACTTAAAATAATTATTTTATCGATTAAAAAGTTGATTTTTTTTTTAATAATATAAATGGAAAACCTAAGTATAAAAGGAATTGATTTGCTAGAAAGAAGGAAAAAAACAAACCCTAAAAATATATAGATTCTTCAGCAAGGTAAGATAGAGAGAACGTGAGAGATCGATCATGGCGAATTCAACAGGTAAACCGACAAGTTCAACACAAGAAGATGAAGAAGCTACCTCGGCTACAGAAATATTAGCACAATTGATGCAAGATATTATAGATCGTGAAGAGGATATAGATGATGAAGACGATATAGATGACGAGGTTATAGATGATGAAGACTATGAGGTTGCGTCCCTTCCATTATTACAAGAAAGCCAAGCTAATCAAAAGCAGTCTAGGGAGAGGGAAGAAGAAACTGAAAAAAATCAACCTAAGAGGTTTAAGAAACAGAACATGATGAAAATAAATATCCATGACTTTTCAGAAGAAACTCTGAGGTTAATTGAGGTATGGTACGAAGCTGAACTCGATCCACAAGATATATTCGGCGATAATGAGGTGACGAGGCTATTCAGCAGACCGATAAAGAAGCAGTTGATGTCGAGCGATGTCGATAAAGATCAATGCATGCTCATGTTATCGAAGGAGCAAGTGAAGGAGAAGATGCTTCCTTTTCTAGAAGATTCAGAGAATCCGGTAAAGGGGATTGATGTTTCGGTGTATGGACCAGACGGGAAAGTTCAACAGATGGAGTTCAAGATGTGGAATGGGGATAAAACACCTGTGTTAACTTCAGGGTGGAAGCAGTTTGTGGAAGATTATGGTCTTTCGATGACTTGTGATTTTGTCACTGTTTGGATGTTTAGGCACATAAAGACTCGAAAGCTTTGCTTTGCTATTCACTACGTTAAATTTTCTTTAAGAGATTAATTTATCGAGTGGGATGATCTTGAAGACTGCTTTCTTGAATCCAAATTAGGATTTTTGAGGTTTTTGTTTCTTTCTTTTTCTGTGTTAACTAGTGGAACTACCAGGGTATTAACTAGGGTTTGCTTCCCTATTCGGTCTACAAGGATCTTGAAGACTGCTTTCTTGAATCCAAATTAGGGTTTTTGAGGTTTTTGCTTCTTTCTTTTTCCTGCGTTTTTGTTACCAGGATATTAATTAGGATTTGCTTCGCTATTCGGTCTACAATGATCTTAAACATAGATAATTGATATTTGATAAGGTACCAAAATGATGGATCATATATGGTCGTCACTGGTCAGAGAATATATGCACATTATATGGTCGTAGCTCCAACGTTTAATTTGATCTAAACTATGTATGTATCAAGGTTATAAAATATTGCACCACACAAGCTTTTTACTTACAATGTGAAATCAATGTAAAAACCGTTCTATACACATATTAATCTCACAATTACAGCGACTAAACAATACAAAAATCACAAGCAAGATTCCAAGAGGGAAAAAAACTGGAGAAACAAAGAATAAGACAAAACCAAACAACCAACACAAGAAGAAGCAAAATCAGTTGTAAGAAGAAGAAGAGAGCCAAGGGTGGTTAAGTGCCTCGAGAGCTGTTGGACGTCTCAAAGGATTGATCTCAAGTAGAGTCCTTACAAAATCTAAGAACAATTCATCACTAACTTGTAGTTGTTCTTCCAAGCTTGATTCTTCTGTGATTATGTATTCAATCTCATTGCTCTCCTAAATCAAGAATAATGCGTCACATTCAAGCAATAACTCTCAAGTATTTTTGGTTATATTAAGAAAAATTACCTCGTTTAAGTGGTAGAGATCATACTCTTTGGTGAAGTATTTATGTGTCTCTTGACCTTTCTTTAGCATCTCTGTTTCGATAGGACCTAAAACTGCAACAATCCTAGCCAATATCATCGCTACTGCTTCGTTTGGAAACAGAACCTGATACACACATACATATATACACATTGATACATTTGTGTTACTAGTTTCTTTGATATGTGGGATAAAACATACAGATAAGACTTTTGATGGAATCTAGACAGTACCTCACCAGAGCAGAGTTCTGCTACAATACACCCAAGAGACCACAAATCGATCTTTTCGTCATATGGAAGCCCGAGAATCACTTCAGGAGCTCTATAAGACCGTGATTGTACATACAAGCACAAGTTATCAGAGCGGAAACAACTACTTCCAAGATCGATGATTTTTACCGCGCATCTTTTGTAACTCTTTATCAGTATATTGCTTGATTAAAAAAAATGCCCTTTTTCCAACTTAAAACTGCATCGTTCGTTAAAACTTAAAACTTAGGAATGGGATTTTAGTAACCAAACATCATGCAATAGCCACAAAAAGATGTCCGTGGGCTTATTGGGCAAGCCCAATATCATGAATTCTGATATGCAGATCCTAAAACTATTGCGGTGCTTTTCATAATGTATCTAACTCTACGGTGGTTCTCTGTGAAAAAGATGAAACTATAAGGGTATAATAACAATTTAAAATAAGGTCGGCGATTCCCACTTCAGACTTCAGAGTGTCGCCTCCAATTTCAATTAGGGTTCCTACTTTCTTCTCCTTTCTCGTAACTTGATCAAATCTGCTTACTGTGGAGTTATACACCTTGAAGAGTCTCGCGATAATGAAGAAATTCTATCAAAATGCTGATCATGAGACTGATAAATCCAAATCGGCGGAGACGAAGAAGAGGAAGAACATGAGGAGATTAGGAGGCGGTGGTCTTTCTCTCCAAACTTTTGCCAACATGAAATCGGAAAATAATCGCTATAACCCTTCTTTGATCAGTAAGAGATTCTTCTCTCTACCCAACTTGAAAAAAAGTTTCCTTTTTGATTGTAACTTGTCATCCTCTTGCTTCGAACTTAAGCTAGTACTCGAGGATTAGGAGGAACTATATCAAGATTTAAGATTAGGCTGATGTTAAGAATGCTACGATGTGATTATTGACTATGTTTACCCTGCTTCTCTCTACCCAACTTGAAAAAAAGTTTCCTTTTTGATTGTAACTTCTCATCCTCTTGCTTCGAACGTAAGCTAGTACTCGATGATTAGGAGGAACTATATTAAGATTTAAGATTAGGCTGATGTTAAGAATAAGAATGCTTCGATGTGGTTATTGATTATGTTTCCTTTGGTGTTAGGCATCAGAAGAGAACTATTTGGAGTTCCTTTAATGGTGTATAGTTTCACAGTTTGTGTTTTCTAATCAGATTAGGCTTAAGCTAGTACTCGAGGATTAGGAGGAACTATAATAAGATTAGGCTGATGTTGAGGATGCTACGATGTGGTTATTGACTATGTTACCCTGCTTCTCTCCACCCAACTTGAAAAAAAGTTTCCTTTTTGATTGTAACTTCTCATCCTCTTGCTTCAAACTTAAGCTAGTACTCGATGATTAGGAGGAACTATATTAAGATTTAAGATCAGGCTGATGTTAAGAATGCTACGATGTGGTTATTGATTATGTTTCCTTTGGTGTTAGGCATCAGAAGAGAACTATTTGGAGTTCCTTTAATGGTGTATAGTTTCACAGTTTGTGTTTTCTAATCAGATTAGGCTTGAAGTAAGATTGAATGAGTGTTCTTTTGTGCTCACTTTCAGAAAAGCAAAAAGAGTTCTACAAGAATGCAAAGTATGTGAGCAAGTTTAGGAAGTCGTTGAAGCAGCAGAACATTCCTGATAAGAATGAGACTGGAGAGACTAGTAAGGTAGGTGATGATGATGATGATGATAAGCGGAAGGGTAAATCTAATAAGAGAATTGGTGTAGAGGATTTGTACAAGCAGACAAGAGAAGAGATGGAGAGAGTAAGGAAGGAGAGAGAGGCAATGTTTCAGGCGAAGAAGGAAGCGAAAGAAGAGGCTGAATCTAGGAGGAAAGAAGCAAAGGGGAAAATGTTGAGGAAGACTCGACATGGTCAGCCTGTAATGAAATACAGAATTGAGCATCTTCTTGAATCCATCAAGAAATCTGCCGGAATCAACGAAATCGCCTAACTTGTGCGGGTTGATACAGTGCAGATGAAGAACCCAGTGAGGAGAAGTTGCTGGTGTTGCGGAGGCTCAAAGCAGAAACCTTGTTGTCACTCAGATACTGACCTTTTTCTTCCCGGAGATATTATGTTACACTACTGCTTATACTTTGAGAGATGCTTTGCGGCAACATATGTAGTTTTTTGCTAGGCCTTACCGTTTAGCTCATGATTTTAGATGTTTCTTTACAAACTTCTTTTACTATAAATCTTATAAAATGATAATTTTATTCCAAACACAAGGTTTTGTTTGTTTAACAGAGTACAAGCTATGAAATGCTTCTATCACTGATATTCTAATATCTTAGTAAAAACAATATGAAAGGGAACAAATGGAAGGTGAATCTCTCCCACAACAATGTCTGCAAAAACTGAAGATGGAAAGGAAAATATGACTGAAGCAGCAAGTTTACTTTATGGCTAGATGTGAAACTCCATTCTCAGGATTCTTGTGTATCGTCCACACAAATTCAGGCGTATCCATTCTCGGTCCTGCGACTGTTCTGTATATGTATATCCTCTCAACTGGAGAGCTCTCAGGTCTTGACTCTGGAGGATGTTCATCAATGACTTCGACATTGAGCCTTGGCATTTTCTGACTTAGAAGCTTGCAAGCACCAAAACTTACAAAGCAAGATGACATCCAAAGGGATCGCATGGTCTCTAGCTTGGCAGCGTGCTCCAGTAGTGCAGTGTCTCCAAAAGGGCAGTCTCGTATCTCAAGCTTCTTTAAACTCTCACAGCCCGACAACAAGTGATGAAGCATCAAATCACTGTCCCCAGCAAATGCTATTGATAGCATCCTAACCTTCTTGGCATGTTTCCCAATGTATTTGAAGGCCTTGTCAGAGAGAAGACCAGAGACGGAGAGCCGTCGAAGATCCCTGCATCCCTCAGCTATGGCTTTGAATCCTTTATCAAGTGGCTCATTTGTTTTGTAATCAGGAGCAAATGGCTCTATCACACAGAGACGGAAGCACTTGAGATTCGGACGTTTTCTTGCTATGGTAAACAAAGCTGCGTTTGTGAACTGGACACAGAAGTAGAGAACAGACTCAAGCTTTCGACAGCCTTTAGACACAAAGACCAGGCCTTGTTCCGTCAGAGGTATGTTGGTTGCATCAAGATCTGGCTCAGATGGAAACACCCTCAGTTCTCGCAGTTCCTTGCAATATGAGGCAACAGCTTCAAGACCTTTGTCCTCAATCAAGTCCATCACCTACCAAAAAATGTCTCACTAGTAAGAACCAACATAAATGGGATACTCACTCAAAGAGTCTTGAAAAATGTAAAATACTCACCCATAGCTTCTGCAGTTTCGAGCATCGCCTAAGAAGCTCAACAAGATCAGGCATTCGGACAGTAGCGTAGCTCAAGTTCAACGAGGTAAGACCAGGACAGACAGAATAAAGAGCTGGAAGATATTCAGGGAGGACATCCCAGAGACCAGATAAGCTCTGAAGTTGCTTACAGTTTGAAAAAGCTTCTGATAACTTTGAAAACGCTTCAGGTTTCAATTGAGCTGCGAAAGAACCTGTGCCGAGCTCAGTCAGTTGTGGAGCACAACGAAGTAAGCTAACGAGTCCATCTAGAGTCACAGCTGGATTCAACTTCAAAGACTTCAAGTTTGGAGATCTGCTCACAAGACGCTCTAAATCCGAGATTTTAACCTCAGAATCTAAACAAGAGAAGTCAAGAGAGACCAAAGAAGTTGAACTCTCTGGAAAATAGCTAAGCCAATCTCCTCCTAAATCTTCAACAATACACTCTCGTAGTTCCAACACTCTCAAGTTCCTATATTGAAAATCAGACAACAACAAAAAACAAACCAAAGCTACTTACTACTATGAGATATAACTTGCAGCCAAAGAAAAGATTGTTTTTGTATTTGGTTGGAACCGAACCTGCAAGTAGCTGCAATAGCAGCGATACCATCAGTAGAGAAACCTTCACAAGAAGTCAACACAAGGACTTTAAAATCCTTAAACGAAGCAGCAATTTTCTCTAAGCACTCATCAGTCACCACCATCCTCTTCATTCTGATCTCTTCAAGAGACGAACTTTTCGCCGCCATAGCTTCAATCCACGGCCAAGCATAACCACCCCAACCATCAGGAACGAGATTATAGTCAGCGAAGTGTGGCTTCCCCTTCAAAGTCAAAGATCTCATCTCCGGGAACCGTCGTGTAACCGCAGCAGGACTGACCGCGTAACAGTTTCCGACAAAGACTCGCTTCCTAGTCTTCCGTTCTGTCTCAAACCATGACTTGCAGACCAGAGAAACAGAGTTCCGGTCCTCGTTGGAATCAATGAAGGAGAGGATATGTTCCAACACCTTAGGTGGGAATCGGAGACCCATCAGAAACAGAGTGAGAGAGAGAGAGGGGGGAAGAAATGAAGAAAAAGGTTTGAGATTTTGATTCGATATGAGTGTGATCTAAATCGAAAGATTGAAGCTTTTGATATATATAAACAGAGCAAGTGGAAGACAAGAAAGAGTATGACAAGACAAGAGAATCGAAGGAGACAGTGTCCATGTGAGACCATTAATAAAGTTGAGCTTGCACCCATGTGAGCCTACTGTGTATAGCTCACTAATATAATTAGTTTCCTTAATCATAATTAGTTTACTCTGTGATCCATCACATGTAAGTCTGTGTGAGAACTCGTGGATCTAATCATTTATGGTATTACCCAGTTCACACATGATGTCAGATTCGTTAATTAGTATTTTACTTATGCTTCAGTTTCAAAGTAAAAATATATTTTATCTTTGGTACCAAATATCAATTCATATTGTTACCAATCAAATGTTACAACTGAATCTCTTCAAACAATCAACGTTTTTGGACGTGAAAAACATTTTTATGATTAAAGCTTCGAATGGCAACTCATTATCAAAACGGTACAGTTTATACAGTTTTGACAATTATCATTTACAAAAAGAATTTCAAAAACGTTACAATTTTTTTTTATTTTCAATTTTTTTATACAGTTTTTTTTTACAGTTTTGCATTATTCTATAACAGTTTACCGCGTCAGTTAACAACTTATCGCTCTAGCTAACAGCTAAAGTTTTGTTACCAATCAGACTCTTAAATCTTAAGAAATGGAGTAATCCATCTCAGTGCATAAGTGTCACAAAATGATCGAGACTCGTTGGTTACAAACTCTTTATCACATTTGAAGAAGCTTAACTTAAGTTGTTTTGATTTTCGAGAAACCGATAGAGTAACAAAGAAGTTAACATCCCAATTAATTATGTTCCTAAGCTTTATTTTCTTAGTGTCGGATTGGTTAGATTTTCTCATAGACGCTATTCCGCTAAAAAACTATGACTCTACACAATTACACAAGATGTGGGTTAGTAAAAATTTGAAGTCTGAAAAAAAAACAGAAAATTCAGATTCAAGAGCCATCTTCTTGTCTTATCTACACGTGTCACATACTGAACTCCTCCAACAAGAGAAAGATGTGTCCGAAGCTCCCTCGCTCGAATGGCGAATCCTCTACACCTTGAGTTCGTTTAGCCAATCTCAACAAACGCTAAAGAACGACGTCGTTTTGTTGATCGTAATTCTAAAAAATCAATCAGCAATGCTGATGAAAAGTCTTCACTTGTTGTCTTCCTCAATCCTCCTCCACCGCTTTGCTTCTCGCAGCATTGCATCTTTGTCTACTCTACCCAGAAGAAGAAATATCGTCCGTATACATAACCCTTCGTTTTCTAGCCCTTTCCCGCCGATTCTCTCTAGACCCATTTCCTCAGGCAAGGTCTTAGCCATGGCGGAAGAGTCTTCTTCTTCTTCGACCTCGTCAACATCTCAGAAACATACCAACCGTTTAGCCGCTGAACACAGTCCTTATCTTCTTCAACACGCGCATAATCCGGTGATTACTCTCTTTTATAAAAGTATTCGTCTTTAGATAAAATTGATAAGAGAAGAACACCTCTCGTTTCAATTAGGGAGCTTTCTTGCAATTTGCTAAGTCACAACTGGTTTAGATTGTAGCTAACCGGTTCTTAGTCTAAAAGTTTGGAACTTTTTTTATTTTTTAGATTGATTTCATGGTTTATGTCAAAAAGGTTGATTGGTACCCATGGGGAGAAGAAGCTTTTGAAGAAGCAAGGAAGAGAGACGTGCCCATCTTCTTATCAAGTTGTTTACTTTATCCTCTTTTGATCGTTTTAATTACTGCTTGATTAGATTCCATTAATGACTTTTAGTTTGTGAAACTAATTTGGTTCCTTTTGTTTTCAAAATCTCTTTTATATGGAATCTTGAAGTTGGATACAGTACCTGTCACTGGTGAGACTTTCAATTGTTTTCTTGGATTTGAGTTTGACTTCTTCTTTTTACTGAATTGGAGGATTAAGAGAATGAATGACAGATTCAAAGACTCTGGATCTGTTAGTATCATTACTCTTCTCTCCTCATAGGTGTAACTCTAATGAAGGATTTAAGGATTTTATAAATTGAAAGTGGAAAGAAGTCTTATAGCCTAAGAACTAAGTGTTATTGTTTGAAATGTTAGGAGTAGAGAAGCAGATAATCTTATATTCCTATTTTGAAATGTATGTTTAAGTAACAGTTAACTCTTTTGTCAGGTGCCATGTCATGGAAGTTGAGTCATTTGAAGATGAAGAAGTGGCAAAACTCTTGAACAATTCATTCGTTAGTATCAAGGTTAGCGTTTAACACGGAAAAACATTTTAAAGCACTGTCTTTGAACTGGTTACTGTTGAAACATGTTAGTAACATGTCTATGCAACAGGTTGATCGAGAAGAGCGGCCTGATGTCGACAAGGTAAACTACTTTCTGCACTCTTTGATGTCTTGAATAAATTGCTCAAAACTCAAATTTTCATTTATTTCTCTGAATGCTTAGTTTCAGAAATATCTTTTCTTTTTGGCTCAATCATGTTGTGGGTCATATTAATAGCTTCTTTTACTTTGTTGGCGAATATTTGTGTCTTCGGTAACTCTAGTAAGAGATGCAAAACCTTAGAAACCATAGTAGACTTGTGTAGAATTTGTTCTAGCTGGATCAGTGTCTACTAGAGAAAGTAGCCTTGACTATATTCATGGACTTACGATTCTTTTTACTGGCACTTTTAGGTTTATATGTCGTTCGTCCAGGCTCTGTATGGTGGAGGAGGGTGGCCACTGTCGGTATTCCTTTCACCTGATTTAAAGCCGTTGATGGGTGGAACCTACTTTCCTCCAAATGACAATTATGGACGACCAGGATTCAAAACTCTCCTTAAGTAAGTAAACCCTTTTTCTCTTATTGTACAAAAGCATTCTAGGCTTGTAATGGTGCAATAAAAAATAGAGTATGTATGTAGAAACAAACGCTCTTGGCGAAGACTATAGTTGATTCGTTTATGTTCTCCATGTTTTCTTTGGGTTTGGTTCAGGAAGGTGAAAGATGCGTGGAACAGTAAGAGGGATACTCTAGTGAAGAGTGGTACATATGCTATCGAAGAACTCTCTAAAGCTTTATCTGCAAGTACTGGAGCCGATAAATTGTCAGATGGGATTTCTCGGGAGGCTGTGAGTACATGTGCAAAACAAGTATGATTCGACTCGCGGACTCTAGAAAAATATATATGATTGATACATCAACATGAAAAGGTCTTCTAACAGTGAGTGTTTGTGTTAAAGCTTTCTCGGAGCTATGATTCGGAATTCGGTGGGTTTGGATCTGCACCAAAGTTCCCGAGGCCTGTCGAGATCCAGCTGATGCTTTATCATTACAAAAAGTTGAAGGAATCGGGGAAAACTAGTGAGGCTGATGAAGAGAAAAGTATGGTTTTATTCAGCTTGCAAGGCATGGCAAATGGAGGGATGCATGATCACATTGGAGGCGGGTTTCATAGATACAGTGTCGATGAATGTTGGCATGGTAAAACTTCAAACAGTATCCTGTAGTATCAAGGTGATGAAAAATATTTTGAGATTGACGCATTTTTTGCTATTTGTCTGGTGCAGTTCCACATTTTGAGAAAATGCTGTATGATCAAGGGCAACTAGCTAATGTGTACCTCGACGGTTTTAGCATTACCAAGGACGTTATGTATTCTTATGTGGCAAGAGACATCCTTGATTATCTTAGAAGAGACATGATTGCACCTGAAGGTGGAATATTCTCAGCTGAAGATGCCGATAGCTTTGAGTTCGAGGGGGCAAAGAGAAAGAAAGAAGGAGCTTTCTATATATGGACAAGCGATGAGGTTCTTTTCTCTGATATATGATATATTCATGAGCTGACTCTGGTTTCCCTCTGCATACTGACATTTGTTTTGCGTGTGTGTTTGGTTTCAAGATTGATGAAGTCCTCGGGGAGAATGCTGATCTTTTCAAGGAGCATTATTATGTTAAGAAATCAGGTAACTGCGATCTTTCGAGCAGGAGTGACCCGCACAATGAATTTGCTGGGAAGAACGTGCTGATCGAAAGAAATGAGACGTCTGCTATGGCATCAAAGTTTAGCCTCTCTGTTGAGAAGTATCAGGAGATATTAGGTGAATGCCGAAGAAAGCTTTTCGATGTCAGATTGAAGCGACCTAAGCCGCATCTAGATGATAAGGTAATACTCTTCTTGGAATTCTCATGTTGTCTTCTCTACTGTTTCTTCAGATTTGTTAACCATTTAAGATTTCTTTCATAGATAATCGTGTCTTGGAACGGTCTTGTTATCTCGTCTTTCGCAAGAGCTTCCAAGATTCTTAAGGCTGAGCCTGAAAGCACCAAATATTATTTCCCTGTGGTGAATAGTCAGGTAATGAATGCTACACCCTTTCCTTTAATTTCTTCTTTGACCGTTTTGTAATTAGAAGACTCATTTTTCAGCCAGAGGATTACATAGAGGTTGCAGAGAAAGCAGCTTTGTTTATCAGAGGAAATCTCTATGATGAGCAGTCTCGCAGATTACAACACAGTTACAGACAGGGGCCATCCAAAGCTCCTGCCTTCTTAGACGATTATGCTTTCTTGATCTCTGGTTTACTCGATCTTTACGAGAATGGAGGTGGGATCGAATGGCTTAAGTGGGCGATTAAACTTCAAGAAACACAGGCAAGTGAGATCTTTACTAGCTCGATTTGTTAAAGTTCTTGATTTTGGCTAAAAAAGTTAAAAACATTTTAGGATGAGTTATATCTGGACCGAGAAGGAGGAGCATACTTCAATACTGAAGGACAAGACCCATCGGTTCTTCTTCGTGTAAAAGAAGATCATGATGGTGCAGAACCTTCAGGGAACTCTGTTTCTGCTATCAATCTTGTGAGGTTAGCTTCCATAGTCGCCGGAGAAAAAGCTGAATCCTACCTCAACACGGCACATCGTCTCCTGGTAAACAAACAAACAACTAATCCCATTTGCTATTCATAGAAAGAGATTATTGAGTCTCTTTGTTGTTGTTTTTGCAGGCAGTCTTTGAGTTGAGGTTAAGAGAACTGGCGGTGGCTGTGCCATTAATGTGCTGCTCCGCAGATATGATCTCTGTTCCGTCGAGGAAACAAGTTGTATTGGTTGGTTCTAAGTCTTCCCCAGAGCTTACCAACATGCTTTCTGCAGCACATTCAGTCTATGATCCTAATAAAACGGTAAGAGCTTAAAAAATTATCCAAATTTCTAGATTCAAGATTTGTGACTTTTGGTGGTTTTACTGAGCAGGTGATTCACATAGATCCCTCTAGTTCTGATGAAATCGAGTTTTGGGAAGAGCATAACAGTAATGTAGCTGAGATGGCTAAGAAGAACAGAAACTCAGAGAAAGTGGTGGCTCTTGTTTGTCAACACTTCACTTGCAGTCCTCCTGTCTTTGACTCTTCTTCTCTCACTCGCTTGCTTTCCAAGTAAACAAAGATCATTCCATGTTTAATAGTTGCTTGTACTGTAAGGAACAGATCAACGTTGTTCTCTCTGTTACAGTCTTACAGAGTAGATAAATAAAGAAGAGAACTAAACCGAGTATGAGGTTTTTTGGTTGAACTAAACCGGAAATAACCGGGTTTGGTTTGGTTAAAAAAACAGAGCTTTGACGATTCCTTATCATCTTCTATCTTCAGCAAAAAGGTGAAAACTTGGATTCGATCGATCGCTGAAAATGGCGTCTCACTCTTCGACTCTCTTCACTTCTCCTTCTTCCTTCATTCTCTTCTCTTCTCATCGTCTCAAATCTTCTCCGAATTACTTCACTTACCACTTTCCTCGTTCCGTAAAGAGACCACATTTCGACTTGCGATGCTCAGTCTCAATCGAGAAAGAAGTTCCGGAAACAGAAAGACCTTTCACTTTCCTCAGAGTCTCCGACGGCGATCAAACTCAATCTTCTTCTTATTCGGTTAGGGCTCGTTTCGAGAAAATGATAAGAACTGCTCAAGATAAAGTCTGTGAAGCCATTGAAGCAGTCGAAGAAGGTCCTAAATTCAAGGAAGATGTTTGGTCTCGACCCGGTGGAGGTGGTGGAATCAGTCGTATTTTGCAAGACGGAAATGTATGGGAGAAAGCTGGAGTTAATGTCTCTGTGATTTATGGTGTTATGCCTCCTGAAGCTTATAGAGCTGCTAAAGCTGCCACGTCTGAGCAAAAACCTGGTCCGATTCCGTTCTTTGCCGCTGGAACCAGCTCGGTGAGTTCTCTCTCTCTCTCTCTATCAGTCGACATTGCTGTTGATATGGTCTCTGAGTTCTTTGATTGAGCTTGATCCTACATTCTAGGTTTTGCATCCTCAGAACCCTTTTGCTCCGACTCTGCATTTCAATTACCGCTATTTCGAGACCGATGCTCCAAAGGGTAAGACCTTAATCCTCTTTGAGAAGTGTAAAGTTCCAATTTTTTGGTTGGATGAAGCATTTGATTTCATCACTTGTAGATGTTCCTGGAGCTCCGAGGCAATGGTGGTTCGGTGGTGGGACTGACTTCACACCTGCTTACATCTTTGAAGAAGACGTCAAGCACTTTCATTCGGTCGTTAAACCTGATCCATTGTTCTGAAAGTTTGAAGCTTTGTGATTATGGAGATGCTGATTGAAATATCTTTCTTTGTGTAGGTTTAAAAGCAAGCCTGCGATAAATTTGATCCGTCGTTCTACCCTTGGTTTAAGAAATGGTGTGATGACTACTTTTACATTAAGGTCTGCAGTTCCTTTAACGCTATTCTGATTGTTTGGTGAGATCTTAGCACTTTGTGGAACTAAAAGACCTTAGTTTTAGAGTCATGTATGTGCAAGAATAGATTTAGAGCCTCAAGGTTTTGTTTAGGTTGATACAGTGATAAGTTGTCGCCTAGGATTTGAAAACACTAAAAACTTTACGGTCTTGCCTGCAGCACCGTGATGAGAGGCGAGGGCTTGGAGGGATATTTTTTGATGATTTGAATGACTATGATCAAGAGATGCTTCTGTCATTCGCCACTGGTAGTGACCAAGATATAACTTGTGACATTTTGTTTTAAGAAACTTCCTAGTTGACTTATTTGAATACTGAGATGAATTTTGCAGAATGTGCAAGCTCAGTGATACCAGCTTCTATACCCATAGTAGAGAAACGTAAAGACACACCATTTAACGAGCAACACAAGGCATGGCAACAGCTGCGAAGGGGCAGATATGTTGAATTCAACTTCGTAATTGGATACTACTAGCTTTGTTTTTCTTTCTGTATAAATATCTCTTGAAACCTCGTCTCATGTTTTGTTGCTGATGGTAAAAATAAAGGTGTATGACCGCGGAACAACATTTGGTCTGAAGACTGGAGGACGAATAGAGAGTATCCTTGTCTCTCTTCCGCTATCTGCGAGATGAGAATATGACCATGTAAAGTTTCTTGATTCAAGAAACTAAATCTTGTTTCATCTTAGCTAATGAAACTTAACTACTGATGGTGTTTGTCTCTTGTTGCGGATGCAGAAACCTGAAGAAGGAACTGAGGAATGGAAACTATTAGATGCTTGTATCAATCCAAAAGAGTGGCTTTAGTTAATTAATTGTGGTTATTTCCCCAATTAGCTCTTTTATTAGTTTTGTCTTTAAAAGCCTTAAAAGAGTAAAGAGTCTAATGAAAAGTGAGTGAGATAAAGAAATTGTAATTTGGCGTCATCTCATCATGAGTCACTGACAAACAAAGATCATGATGGTTGATGATGGAGTATATAGTACCAATCGTGATGATGATGATAAAAGTAATTAACTTTTAATTTTTTTTACTGACACAGTAAAAATAAGAGCCGTTGGCTCAAATAGCCGAGCCTCTCGGTGCACGCACGCATGCCACTTGCTCGGTAACTGTTCACTAGACAGAACACAACAACACTCAAATAGAGTGATAACATTGAATCTGATGATTTGGTTTAGTATAAAAATCGTTTCCAAGTTTCAACGAGTGGGACTTGTGTTAGGTTAAACAATTTCGGATTAAGTAAACGTCACTGTCTCATTTGTCTTGATACAAGAAACGCCCGTGATATTTTTTCTTCGATGTCGTCCAATGGGGACAAAGAAACAATTTAGTCCCCGGATATACACACACACACACAAATAATACATGGGTGTTGTTATTATGGCTTACCTTACACAACACAACTTGCCAATGTTTTTAAATTTACTAAAAACCAAAGCCAGAAGATATTTTATTGCCACAAATTGACGTCACACCTGCCCATATCTAATCCATGTCTGCAACACAAAAAACAAAAAATTGAATTCCCCCAAAAAGTGAGGAGAGAGATGTAAAGACTGTGTACCAATTCAATATCTTTTTGAGCAGAGTAAAAAAAAAAGTTTAAAAATTTGAGCTTCTGACACAAAAGGAGCCAAATGTAATAGCTGGATCCAATCCAATGCAATGAAAACATCTTAGCTGTAAAATGGTCCAATCTCTCTCTTTTCTTTCTACATTATTACTTCCACAGAATCAATTTATCTCTCGAAAAGCAATAAAGTCTCTATATTTGTGCTCAAAGATAGACAGAGAAGCATAAATACTTGTCCTCTGTGTAGTACAAAAGTGGAGCCCCACTGAGTGATGCCCTCACAGTAACGGCTACATTTTTCTTTTATCTCTCTGTCTCTCTCTTCTTTTGAGTGATTTTTTATGAAGATGGGTTCTTTTGTCCACTTATTACTGTCCTGAATCACACGTCGAATCCTACGTGGCATCTCTCTCCATTGTATGCCAGCTCACTCTCACTCACTCACTCACCTCCCGCCTTTATAAAGCCTTACCTCTCTCTCTTGTCTCCTTCATTGAGTCAAGTGCTCGAGACTGTAGAGTGAAGTTTGATTTATTTAGAGAGATAAGTTAAAAAAAAAATGGTCGGTATGGATTTGTTCAAATGTGTAATGATGATAATGGTGTTGGTTGTCTCTTGTGGTGAAGCTGTTTCTGGAGCTAAGTTCGATGAGCTTTATCGGTCAAGCTGGGCTATGGATCATTGTGTCAACGAAGGCGAAGTCACAAAACTCAAGCTTGACAATTACTCTGGTAAGTAGATGAAGACAAACCCATCTCTGTTTAGTTTCCTCTGTTTTTGGTGCCATCTCTGTTTTGTTTCCTCTGTTTTTGTGGGTTCATTATAATTGAATATGTTTTTATTGAATTTTTCAGGAGCTGGGTTTGAATCAAGAAGCAAATACTTGTTTGGTAAAGTCTCTATCCAGATTAAGCTTGTTGAGGGTGATTCAGCAGGAACAGTCACTGCTTTCTACGTACGGAACAAAACCCATCTCTTCTTGTTCTGTTTTTAATCCCCTATTTGATTATTATGTCTCAAATATTGAAATGTGACAATGTTTGTTCTAATACAGATGTCTTCAGATGGTCCGAACCACAACGAATTCGATTTTGAGTTCTTAGGGAACACTACCGGCGAGCCTTACATAGTCCAGACCAATATCTACGTGAACGGAGTTGGAAACAGAGAACAAAGACTCAACCTTTGGTTCGATCCCACCACTGAGTTTCACACTTACTCAATCCTCTGGAGTAAACGCAGTGTTGTGTAAGCTCTCTTATACAAACAAAGTCTCTTCCTTTATTTGATTATTGAAGACCCATTTTAATGATGTCTTCATTGCAAATACAGATTCATGGTAGACGAAACACCGATTCGAGTTCAGAAGAATCTTGAAGAGAAAGGTATCCCATTTGCTAAAGATCAAGCAATGGGTGTTTACAGCTCCATTTGGAATGCAGATGATTGGGCTACACAAGGAGGTCTTGTTAAAACTGATTGGAGTCACGCTCCTTTCGTTGCTTCTTACAAAGAATTCCAAATCGATGCATGTGAGATTCCAACAACTACTGATCTAAGCAAGTGTAATGGAGACCAGAAGTTTTGGTGGGATGAACCAACTGTCTCTGAGCTTAGCCTTCATCAGAATCATCAGCTTATTTGGGTTCGAGCTAATCATATGATTTATGATTATTGTTTTGATGCTACTAGGTTTCCTGTTACTCCTCTTGAGTGCCAACATCATCGTCATTTGTAGTTTAGAGATTAGTCAAGAATAAAAATGGATCAAGAGAACACATGTGGTTACTCTTTGATGATTCTGTTTTAATGTATAAATAATCAATCTTCTATTGATTTTGGTGAAGTTTTTAAGTTCGGATTTTAACTGAATATGCGAAATTTATGGAAACAAACTCAACGCACTTATCGTTAATGACTTTTAAGGGTTTGTTTTGATTGAATGTTTCAAACCCTAATTACGAACCTTAGGAAACAAAATAGCAAAAAACTCGATTAAGATACTTTTAACAATGGAGACAAGATCTGTGAAACGGAAGAAGAAGAAGAAAGAAGAAGAAGCAAATTGGTTTATCAGAGTAGATAGAATCAGCAACCTCCCTGATTCTCTAAATCATCAGATTCTTCTCTTGCTTCCTCTTAAATCTGCAGCACAAGCTAGCTTACTTTCGAAACGATGGAGATCTCTCTTTCTCTCATTGCCTGATCTTGATTTCACCTCCATCAACGATCTCAAGAATCCGAAATCTTTCTCTTCTAACTCCATTTACAAAGTGCTTTCTCTTCGTAGTCATCGTGACTCCAACAATCTTAGATCACTTCGTTTTCGCGTTCCCGTCACTTTCACAAGTCTCAATTCCTTGATTCGTTTAGCTGTTACTCATCAGGTTCAAGATCTTGACATTGAAGTCACTACCAAAGACTACTTTAACTTCCCTCGTTGGATTGTGACCTCTCAAAATTTAAGAGCTCTGACGCTTAAATCAGCCAACCTTGGTTTTCGATTACCTCCTTCATCATCAGCACGAGGAGGTTTCCAAAAGCTTACTTCACTCTCTTTATCTCGTGTGATACTACACAATCAACCTTGTCTGTCAGATTTCTTCACTGATCCGAGCTTCCCTCTTCTGGAGAAACTAACCCTAGAATGTTGCTTTGGACTCAAGGAACTTAAGGTTAGTTGCCGTCTTCTCCAAGAGTTTTCTCTAAAGAACTCTTTACAGCTTGAGGGCTTAGAGGTTTCTGGTAATAAGCTTCAGAAACTTAAGGTTGAGAGTTGCTTCTATTCATACTCAGAAAAGAGCTTTGTGAAGATTAACACACCGAATCTCAAAACTTTCCTTTGGAATTCAAACGCTGTCACTACTAGTGTTCATTTCTTGGACAAGTTAGTTTGTCTGAGAAAAGCATTTGTTAAAGTGTTTTGGCATCATCAAGATCTCAATTCTCAGATACAAAGCTTATTCACTCTCTTGTCAGGTCTCTGTCATTCCTATAAACTACAACTTGGAAACCAATCCGTAGAGGTATATATGTGAACACACTTGCACATACTTACACCTTCTTCTTCTTCTGCAATTTGCTCTTTGCTTCATAGTTTTATTACTAATGTTGTGACAGATTTTGTCGAGTAAGAAGGGACTATTAAAGAATCATCTTCTACCGTTTCACAACATGAGATTCTTGGAACTGCAAACACGTTTGAATAGACACAATGTTCAAACACTGTCATGTCTGTTCAAGAGCTGTCCAATGCTAAACATACTTACCGTCAAAATCATTGATGATCAAACAAGTGAAAGAAGGGTAAGTAGTCAAATAAATAAACCTTTTTCTTTGTTTCTCTTTCTCAGTTTAACTGAATTGTCTTTGATTTTGCTTATGTTTTGTAGCAATGGAATAAGGATTTGTGGGATATGTCAAACTCAGAGATTCAGTACTGGGAATCTCAAGCCTATGAATTAGAATCTTTCTTGAACCACTTGGAATTTGTGGAGATTCACGGATTCGTAGAGTGCGAGAACGAAATGAGCCTCGCAATCTTTTTGCTGAGACATGGAAAGGCTTTAATCAAGATGACGCTTCGGTCTAGTTTCCTCTGTAGAGACTCTCTCCGCAGACAAATGATAAGGTCACAGCTAACGGGATTCTCCATGGCTTCTTCCAAAGCCAAAATCTCATTTCATTGAAAGTTTCTCTGTTTCAGGACTTAGGTTGATGAGCTATTACAGTTTTTTTTTTCGGTTGAAATCTTATGCTTATTGAGAATAAATACAGAAAAGTTAGCTGATGGCTCAAATGAATGTTGAAAACTATTATTATCTTCCATCTTCAAGAGTTATGGTAAGCTCATTTTCAGAGCAAGTTTCTGGCTTGGTGGATGAGGAAGCTTTGCTTGATGAAGGGCAACGTCTAAGAACAAAAGCCGGTTGTTTTGGAGTAGGAAGAGTAGCAGCTTCGCTGCTTCCGAGCATGAAAACAACATTTGACATTGTAGGACGATCATTAGGATCTTCTTGTACACAGAGAAGTCCTACGTTCAAGCACTTCAAGAATCCCTCGGTTTCGCATGATTCTTGTAAAGCCTGATCCAATAACTCAATCCCCCTTTCCGCTTTCCAGAGATCCCACGCCTGCACATTGATATATATGTTTCTCGGTCAAGTTTTTAGACAAGTAATCTGCATAAACAAGTTTAAAGTCTTAGAAACCTCACATGGCCTAGAAGGCTTAAAGATTTCTCAGGTTCATGAAACCCGGTGTTACGCTTCCCGCTGATAGTTTCAATCACAACCACGCCGAAACTAAAGACATCTGATTTGAATGAGAAAAGACCTTCTAAAGCATACTCTGGAGACATGTATCCACTGCAATGAAAGGACACCAAAATGTTTAATTTTACCATAAATGCTAAGGAATGGGATGCTAAGGCAAATAGAAGTGTTCAAAACTTACTAGGTTCCAACAACTCTATTAGTATTGGCTGATGTTTCACTGCCTCCAAATATTCTAGCCAAGCCAAAGTCAGAGATCTTGGGATTCATCTCTTCATCTAACAGAATGTTGCTTGTTTTTAGATCTCTGTGGATGATTCTCAGTCTAGAGTCTTGATGCAGATAGAGAAGTCCACGAGCGATTCCTAGAATGATATTACAACGCATCTTCCAATCTAATCGCTGGCAAAGCTTCCGGTCTTTGCAAGAACCAGATCATTGCATTAAGAGCAGAACAGAAGAAAGACTAATTAGAGAAGAGACAAGGAGCTCTACTTACCGAAGATGAAGAAGTCTAAGCTTTTGTGTGGCATGTATTCATACAATAACAGTTTCTCTTCTCCAGCAACACAATAGCCAAGAAGTCGAACAAGATTCCGGTGTTGGAGCTTGGCAATCAAAACAACTTCATTCTTGAATTCCTCCAGTCCTTGACCCGAGCAGCGAGATAGCCTCTTCACAGCAATCTCTTGATCTCCAGGAAACATTCCCTGCGTCACACAAGCCACAAAATATTTAATTCTCCATTCAATATAAACAAAGAGTCTAAAATCAAAATCAGATCCAAAGATCACAATCAAACCTTATAAACCGGTCCAAACCCTCCTTGGCCTAGCTTGTTTGCATTTGAGAAGTTGGATGTTGCATATAGGATGGTCTCGAGCTCAAAAGATGGAACATCTATGCCCTGACTATCATCTTGTTTAAACCTTCCCGATTCAATCAATTCTTTGATATGTCTCTCACTGTCACATAAATGAACTCCTCTTGGTATACTTCCTAGTTCCTTGTTTACTTTTCTTCTTTGCAAAAATACATAGGAAGCAGTGCTTGACAGAACGACCAGAATAGCTGCACTTGTAAACGTCACCACAATGATCAAAACCACCGGGGTTTTAGCTTCCCCGTATCTTCCTCGACCTCGTTCTACATGAGAACCTTCATTAGAAAAACTGGTAAATCTTAGCATTAAGAGTTTGAAATGAGTTTTGACTCAGAGCTTTACCTTGAGTGCAGTTTAGATTGAATCCATTCCACTTAAAATCATGATTGCAGAAGCACTGCTTCTTCCCTTCTCCAGATTTACTGCAAGATGAATTAGGCCAGTCTTTACAGTCTGCAGATAAAGAGCAAGTTGGCTCAAGAGGAGGATCCCAACGAATCTCCACTTCAGTTCCACCAGTAACCGTGTCTGCGTTGCACTTCCCCGTGAGATGAAAAGGCGAAGATAGCTTTAACTCTGAAAGTCTGCTGATCTGATTTACAGTTGTGCAGTTTACTACCACATCTTTTATTTTGATCAAGAATCTGCGAGTATCCGGATTGATACTTGTAATATTGTATGAGCTGTTAGATCCTTTGAAAATGACTTGCCCAGTCGACATATTGCAGTTGAAACTAAGGTAGTTACTGTCGCCACATCCAGGAGCCGTGCTCAAAGGATAAGGAATAATATTCGTACCGCAGGTCACACAATCTCTACTGGTCGACTCTGCAAGATAACAGCAATTTAACCATCAACAGTTATATATCTTAATGCATTTTAAAAGCATTTCATATGTTTTAAAGTCGGTAAGAGATTGTTTACCTATATCTGGAACTGCTACGCGAATGAAAACGTTGCGGCTACCTAAATAGCCTTCCTTGAGATTATTGAGATCCTCCAACCAAATCCAGCACTTGGTATTGCTTTGAAGTATATCAACTTCTTCATATGAGTAAGCTTGGCATTGGCAATTATTCAAGCACTCTGCTCTGCATTCTTTTTCATTATGTGCATCAAACTGTGAATCCGGACTTCCTACTTCAACCACACTCAGATTCAAGAACATGTCTCCCACCACAACACCGTCTTTACCACAGATCCTTGACTCCCTGGAACATCCACCAGAAAAATCTCCCTTGACCCATTTCTCCAGGAAATTAGGCCTAAAACCTGGCAAACACTTACACATTTCCTCATTCTTGCTGTTGCAGCTACCAAAATTTCCACAAGCATTGTATACACTACATTCATCTCTAGGTTCAGCCCAAATCTGTGCCCAGAATCTTTCTCCATCTAACCTGAAGTACTGAGCTTGACCAGAGGAGCTCATGGTGAACCTTGTATTGGTATACAAAGATGTGAAGAGAGGAGGCACAGAGGCATTGTGAACAGTAACAGTCTCTGTGAAATTGGAAAGAAAGTAAGAAATCGCATAAGGCATCTCGTCGGATCCTATGAATTTACCCGAAATTCCGGATTTCCAGTATCTCATTGATCTTTTCCAAATGATGAACTGTTTGTCTTCTTCTTGATCCATCTGAAAGGTGAAATTTCCATGTGATGGATCGTTGAAGCTTCTCCATGATGATAAAGTCATATTCTCATCCATCCTCATCCCTGGGAGAAATGTATCAGTAGGATTCTGAAAACTCTGCCAAACCACATTTGCTTCATTTCCATCACTAATCAACACAAGATTACCATTATCCATCAGCTTTACCATTCTCTCCGCAGATACTGAGGAAGGTTTAACACCGGTGTCCCAATACACTCTTCCCTTTGAATCAATAACTTCAAGATTCCCATCTTTAGAGATGGTGAAAATGCAGGAACGGTCAAGAACCGGAGATTCACGATTTGCAACCCAGACAACAGTCAGTGGATGTAAATTGTAAAACCAAATCCCTAAGTACCTTCTTTCGTCGGAGCTTCCATTAGGAGTGAAGAAGCCAAGCTCAAATCTCTGACCAGCTGAAACAAGAGTCTCTCCATGGCTGTCATTGATCAATGTTGAACCTTTGAACAATGTTTTGGAGTCTTGAACTGCAACAAAACAATCTAATCGACGAATATGCAGCAAAAACATATAGAAGAAGACAGAAAGAATCATTCTCTGACCAGTACTAGCTTTTTTTTACTCATCTGATATCTCCATTATTTCTGCTTAAGAACTCAACTCAAAACGTGTCTAACGAAAAAAGAAAAAGTTTGCCTCAACGTCAACGAAAGACCCACCTGAAAAGTAAATATGTGGAACGCAGCTAATCATGTGTTTTAAGATGTTTCCAAGAAAAAGCAGAACAAGTCTCACTTGAGCATCTGAACCAAAAGCCATGAAAGTAGTAGATACTATTTACACTCTCTTAGCCACTGTATGTAGATACACATGTGACCAATTCACGCACTTTGTGTCAACTTTTTCCGCGATGGATCTCTAAATAGTTCAAAAAGATCCAACATTTTTTGAATAATACGTACTTTTAGAGTATTTTTTGACAATGAGAGAGACATAGGGGTACCTAAACGTGAATTACTGGAAAAAGGGGACAATGATGTTGAAGAAGTCAATCTTTTGTCCTTATTGGTGCTTTCGAAGAAGTGGAGATTGACCCTGCAAACATTGTTAACCAACTTTTTTCCGAAATTATTGTGAGATTCGAGGAGTTTTGACAAATGTAGGACTTTTGTCGTTCAAAAGAAATGTTTTCATCTAAAACGCGTAAACCTGTAAAAGGCAGCTTCAGCTCTGATTAAACAAAGAGACTTGCAACAATGTCACTATGAGACATTACTGTTTAAAAATAGATTCAGAAACACTAATCAGTTTTCACACTAAAACAACTTTGTCTTCTGCCTTGTTTGTTTATTCCTCTGGATGTTTCATAGATATACCTTTAACAGGGTATAGCAGTTTCAAGTTCATAGATGAAACCCTTTCGCTCACAAATATTGTTTTAAAGCCTTCTTTATGAGAGTTGGATTGGTTCACCACATAGATTCTCTAACTCCTCTTCCAGGAGTTTATGCAACTTTGCTTCAGTTCGCCGATATATCCACGCATTAGCATCACGGTCCCAGTCAAATCTAGAAGGGCCACTGCACCGAGACAAAAGGAAGAATGAAGATTACATTAATGTGAATCTAAGATGTGGAAGCACAAAGTCAAGAGCAACAACACTATACAGTCATAAACAGTTTCATTTCTCCAAATATCATGAGTACAAAAATCAGAAGAGAGAGCAGAACATGATAATCCAGATGCGAAATTCAATCTAGGCGCCTAAAGTTAGCAACTTTCAAAAGGCAAGAAAGAATCTTTACCTCACAGGTGAAGACATCCAGATTTGTCGATTTGGAGTTTGCTTATTCAGTACATAAGTGCCTAAAGATCCAAGCTTAAGGGTAAGAACTTCATTCTGTTGGAAACAGCCAAAAGGACTGACTATAATAAGTACACATAGATTTCCAGAAATATGAACAAGATCTTAAATTGCTTAAAAGAGTTTAATCCTTACCCCATAATCTATGTCGAAACCATCAATCTGAACATTATCACCATAATCCTGAACATGAATCATGCAAGTAGAACATAGTGTAAGCTATTGCAATCTCAAGTAAAACGAAGAACCCTAGAGAGAAAAAGGTTCCAGCTTCAAATACCTCAATTTTCTCAAGAAGGTGATTAATTGTGAAGTTGGCTAATTTGTGAAACTCTTCCTCCTGCAAAACCGAACTGTTTTTTTCTTCCACTTTGTTCATATTCTCATGAAATTAACGATTCAGATACAATAAAGGAGATCAAAATGGAGAATATTAAAGTACCTGTAATCGACAGAAGCAGGACCTTGAGAAGAGAAGCTTCTGGTAGTCAAAGAATCATGGCGGATTCGAGATCCTATTCTCCAGAAGGAATCCAACGGTTCTATGGAATCTTGAATCAGATTGCTTGAAACTCTTACGCCATTGCTACGGAGAAGAGTTGGAGACAGCTTGAGAAACCTCGGCAATTTCCGTAGAAGAAACCTTGAAGCTGTAGCCATGGCGGTTCTGTCACAAGAAACATTCGACGCCTCTCTTCTTCTTATTCCTTCGTTGTCCAATTTAGGCCCACAATAAGGCCCAAATTTAGATTTACCCGGTTCACGTATTTCCCATGTTCCGGTTTACTGAAACCGGTATGGTTCTCAAGAGATTTGTCATTTGTGTGCGAAGAAGAGTTTTCTTCTCCTCTCATAAGAAAAAACCAGAATTTTGAAGAAGGAGAAAGAAAAAAATCTGGGTTTTTGGGAGCTGATTAGGTTTTGTTCCTTCAATCTCTGGGAATTTTCGCTATGCACTCAGGTGAAATTCGTTTTTTCCTCTATTTCAATCTCTGTCTTCCTGCGAGTTTACGTGAGAGAATAGTTTTTAATGATCCCGAGTTCGTCGAATTACAATGCAACTCCCAGTTTTTGTAGTTTTAATTAGCGAAATTCATCAATGGCATTGGAAATTTTAAGCCTTTTTTGGTTTGTTTTATGGTACTACTAATTATTCAAGCTAAGGAATTCCAAAGTTTTCGTTCGTTTTGATTGGGTTTAGAAGTATTTGGCTGATGAGAGAAAGAGCCATAATTCTGAAATTAAACCCTTTTATGTGAAGCTTGTGTAGATGTTTTACCTGAATTTCGGAATTACTAGCAACATTTCTAAATACACAAAGCATGATTGTAAAATGAAATTGATTTTGGTCAGGGCTTTGCATCTCTTGGTTATTGAATGGTGTCCGTGTTTCACTATTATCTTCTTATGTTTTTGATTTTTATGTGCTATTTTCGATAGATTCAGGCGAAGCGACCGCTGATGGCGATAAAGCTTCTACAGAAAACAGCAAAAAACGGAAGCTTAAGACTCCTATGCAAGTTATGGCGCTTGAGAATTTCTACAATGGTAAATTATGGCTTTGTTGTTTGCATATGTTCCTTTATACCAAGTTGTATATGCTTTACAGGTGTGATTTGGTTTTTCTACAGAGCATAAGTATCCGACTGAAGAAATGAAGGGCAAGTTAGCAGAGGAAGTTGGATTAACTGAGAAGCAAGTTTCAGGTTGGTTCTGCCATAGAAGGTTAAAAGACAAACGTCATGTAAAAGAAGATGGGAATGCCATTGGGAGCCAAGATCGGTCAAGCGTTGTTCTTCAGGATCGTGGAAGTGGGCTTCGACAGGATTCATGTGGTAGTACAAAGCAAACGGATTATTGGAACCCCAAGCCTAGGGAAGTTGAAAGTCAAAGGCTTTATATGGGAAATGCTGATGGTGAAGATAGTACATCTTCTGATCGTAGCTCATCATTACGTAAGAATCTTGTCTCTAGCAAAGATGGAATTCGCGATGTGGAAAGTTCTAGATATGTTGCACATAAAGACGTTATTCAGCATCCTCAGTTCATGAGAAGCTATGGGTATAATAAGCCTTCGGGATACTTGAAAGTGAAGGGAGAGAGTGAGAATTTTGCTATCACTGCCGTAAAGAGACAATTAGGAAGACAATACCAAGAGGATGGTCCACCTCTGGGGGTTGAATTTGATCCTCTTCCTCCCGGTGCATTTGAGCCTCAGACTAATCCTATAGTTCACGGTGAGTCATGATAAAATGTTTCAACTTTACCTTTAATTTTCTGGTTTATGATGTTATGAGTATTGAGTAAGTGGCTCAGAGAAGCTAAAACCATCTTCTTCGTGTGTCAGATTGTGAATGCCTTTACCCATGTCCAGTCGGATTTGATTGCTTTTTCTATCAACTGTTTTGTCAGAGCCAATATATGTTGGGAATCAGAGACGGCCTCACCTTCCACATTTACTTGGAACGAGGAAGAGCTTTAATCCTGGTCCTGTAAGTGAACATTTTCTGTATACTACATACCCATGAAGATAATATAAACTAGAATCTTAGTCTGCCATCACATTCTTTGGCTAAATTATCTTACTTTCTTTGAAGTATTATTAATATTTTCGTTTTCTGTCTTAATGTCTTTATAGAGCTATGAATTAGCTCGTAAATCAAAGTTGCATTCGCCAGATCCAGATTCAGAGGATGATGAGCATGATGATGATGACAACATAATGGTTGGAATGGAGCCTGGTCTAAGAGATAAGAAAAGTTTTGGGGAACCAAGACTGAAATCCCCTTCTACCAGTTTCTATAATTCTGTACCTCGCCACAAATCGTTTAAAGAGACATTCAAAGGTTCACCACGGGAAATCCCTGTAACTAACAGCAAGAAGGGTTGGATAAGTTCCAAAAGTTGGGCTGAAGGGTCGAGAAACCATCTGGTTGCCAACGTCCAAAATCTTTCTGGAAGCAATATTGAAACCAATCAGTCTCATGATTATGATAATAATATATCTAATGGCGGACGCAAGACGGGATATCTCACTAAATCTTCGAAGCTGTTACCTCCGAGTAGAAGCAGATCCCCTGAGTCAATGGATAGAGGTCCATCTTCTGGGATGGTAAAGATTTGTCTAATACTTCCATGTCTACATGTTCCTTTCTTGCCCTTTTATGGAAATATGACTTGTGTTTTGTGTGATATCTTCTTTTAAAGGCAGGAATATATCACGGGGAGAGGAATCAAATGAAAATGCAGAGAGAGAAATTGCATTCGACTGATGAACCACCGGTGAGTTTGATGGTTAACTATCTTAAAAATATAGATATTGATGTATATTTTAACAAAGTTTAGAGGCTCTATCAAGTTCGTGTTCTGACCTTTAACGAATGTTAATAGGTTGCCAAACGAGTGAAACATGGGTATATTCAGCAAGTATATGCACCAAAATCATCATCATACAGCGAGATTCTTGAACGAAAAAGCCAGATAAATCGGTTAGTAACCAACCATTGTGTAATGCATTTATTGTCCCAAAGAGATATCAAATCGGCTTATTGGATCATACTGTTATGTTTGTAGGTCTGGTGTGGAACTGCCTTCTAGTTTAAGCGGGGACGATGAGACTGACGAATCTAGCTCGTCAATGGATTAAGTAAAGAAAGGTACAAAGGAAGATTAGGAAATTCCGGTTTGTATAGATATATGATGAAACCGGTTTAGGATGTGAAAATGTTGCATCGTGTAATTGGTAAAAGTTAGAGCTCTCTTCATTTTGGTAACTAAACGGTCCCCAAAGAGATACAGTGAGCCAGTAATGAGCCTTTTTTTGTTTAAATTTGCTCCTAAACCGTTACCGGTTTGACCGAATTGAGTATGTAAATCCCAGTGATTACAAAATAACCAAAGTAAGGCCCATTTATTAATAAAGCTCAAATTAGGCCCAAAATATTATGATAGTCCGGTTTAGTCGTAAAAGGCGGTTCGGAAATGTGTGACTAGGAGATTTCGTCACATGAGAAAAAATCAGAGCCGTTGACTAGTTTTCGTAGAAAGTATGTGGTACAATTTTGATTCGGCCAAAAAAGGTTTTTTTCTTTTTCTTTTAGGGTTAGCGTTGCTTTGCCTCAAACTCAAATTTTGAAGATAATTTTTTTGGTTTCTCTGCTACTGATTTCGAATCTTTACGCTTAATCAATTATTCATCTGGATTTTCAAATCCAATCCTTTTCCTCCCTGGTAAGAATCTCTCTTCTTCTTCTTCTTCTCTCTCACGACGATTCCACTGTTCTCCGATTCTGTGTTAGTTCCTGCGATATTTTCCATCACTTGTTCGTGTTTCGTTATTACGGGTTTGTGTTTTGTGAACTTGTTGACCTTTGTGTCTCCGTAATTTCGTCCAACGGTTGATGTTTTTGATTGCTGATTAGATTTTTGTCGGTAGGTATTGAAAAAGATGATCTTTATGGATTTTGTTTTCTGTTTCTTCTTTCCTTTTTGTAATCTGACTTGCAAGCTTTTTGCTTTTTTTGTCGGTCGGTGTTAAAAATTGTTCCTTTTCTCTTGTTCAATTGTTTCCTCAGGTGACCAAGTAATTGGGGATTAACAAAGGGACTGGGGCTTTATTAAGCTCGAAACAATTGTTCTTCACTCTGGCCGCTTCTGCAAAGTCGTGTGCTTCTCGCACCTCTGCGCAGGTGTGGGGTGGCCTTGAAGTGGTGACTTCACTCTGTCTTCCAAGGATTTCTCTAGCTTCTATCATTTGGAGGCTCCGTCGTGTTTCTGAGGGTCTTACCCTTGATTACGGCTAACATTTACTACGCCCACTATACCACCTCTTAAGCTTTTATAAGAACTTTTTATTCGTGCAAAAACTTAACTTGGATCTTAATTGTTTCTAGTTTAGTTGTGGTTGTAAAGTAAAGAACCGTTTTTTTGTGGTTTGGTTTTGCTTTTTTAGTTTCCGTTGGTGATGTAGTTCGATGTTATTAAGTTTGACACAATGGTCAGGTTTTCATGCTTCAACGCTCACATCCACCGCCATAGACCTAAGGTAACTTGAACCATCATTGCCTCTTGTGTCTTTAGAACGATAGTTTTACATTCTCTGTCCAAGACTCCTTTGTCCAATAAGAGAATGCTAATTTGTTTCTATGTTCTGGTGATGCAGAAATCTGTTGAAGGATTTTCAGAACGAGTGATCAAAGAAGATGGGTCTAAATCAAAAGGATTGAGCTCAATTATATTTGGGAGAAACATTGCTTCTGTTAGTGAAAACAGCAAGCCAGCCGCTGTTGAGCGTGTCTGGAAATCTGAGGAAATTAAGCCCAGTGGCATTCTTGAGCATGGTATTGGGACGCACCAGGTACTGCATCTCAAGAAAAGTCAATCTCATGGAAATGAACTATACTTGGATGGGCGGGATGCCACAGAGAATGGAACAGACGATGCATCAGATCGGATTACTTCTCCGAATTCTCTTGAACAACAGAGTGGTATTCACGAGGCAGGCAGCAGCAAGCGTGTAGATGAAAGTCCTAATCTGTATCAGCAAGGTCCTCGAGCTTCTGTTTCTGCTTACCAGGGTTCAAATCAAGCACTCTGTGGGTCTATTTTCTCGGTTGGAGATCTTCATCATACTGATAAAGACAGCCGTCAACTCGATGATACCTCCTTATATGGTGAACAGATGGACAACTCAAACAGTCAAACACCTCATGATTCACCTTTGATGGTGAGGTCGAATTCATTGCCTAATATTGCTGACTCTTCATCAGAGAAGTCTTCACCTTTCAAATATTCTTCTCACCACTCTAGATCCTCTGATGACCTTCATGCCCTCGACACTCGCCAAACAGATAAATCTGTCCATGAGACTGATGAAGAGGTGAAGCAAGAGGAAGATCAAGATCGGGACTATGATATGCATAATTCTGGAGATAACAACAAGGAAAATCTCGTGGAGGATGGATATGATGATTCATATGATTATTCTTCTTTGGCAAAAGATTGGATCGTACCACCAACAGATGAGCTTAAATTATCAAAGTTCCTTGAAGGAGAAACAACAAACCAGCAAGCAGAATTTTCGGGAAAGGATTCTAAATTCAAGCGTATCGAAGATTGGGTCAATGACCTTCAGCATGTAAACTTGTCTGAGGAAGCTGATGAAATAACAGGGTACGATGATGAGTTGCCAAGAGAACCCGTCGTGTTGAATGAGCAAGCAACATCTTCTGCTAAAGTAGATGCCATCAAGTTAACTCCTGGAATGGAAGCTGCGAAAAAGTATATATCCTCTCTAAGTGCTTCTGCAACCACAGCCCAGCTGGTTAGTCATGGTCTGGTTGTGATACCATTCCTCAGTGCATTTGTTGGTCTGAGAGTTCTCAATCTCTCAGGAAATGCTATAGGTAGCTAAATTTTCCCTTCTTGCTAATCTTCTTCACATACTGATTGTTTTTGTTTCTTCTATTTAACTGGCCTTATTACATCTTTCAGTTAGAATAACCGCTGGTGCTCTTCCTCGAGGTTTACATGCATTGAATTTGTCGAAGAACAGTATCTCGGTGATTGAGGGCCTACGTGAACTCACTCGGCTTCGAGTATTAGATTTGAGTTACAACCGAATACTGAGACTTGGTCATGGTATGGCCCGACCTTTGCTCATCGACATTTCCTAGTTATCTGCTTTTATATGAAAACCATGTTTGATGTATTTCCCTTTTTCTTATTTCTTGTTGACTTAGGTCTGGCTTCGTGCTCCTCTCTGAAAGAACTATACCTAGCTGGGAACAAAATCAGCGAAATCGAGGGTCTTCATCGACTTTTGAAATTGACGGTCCTGGATTTACGCTTCAATAAGTTTTCAACCACCAAATGTCTTGGCCAGCTCGCTGCAAATTACAGTTCTCTTCAGGCTATAAGCTTGGAAGGTAACCCTGCACAGAAGAATGTTGGTGATGAACAACTGAGAAAGTACCTTTTGGGACTTCTGCCAAATTTGGTATACTATAATAGACAAGGCACTAAAGATGCTCGGCTCGGGACAAGCACACATCAGTTGGACCGAGGCCTTAGATCAGAGCTCAAAAACAGTAGCCGGAAGAGTAGCCATGGTGCATCCAGTTCTCACAAACCTGGATCCTCCACAGCTCGTAAAGCACCAGCATTGCAGAAACGGTCCAAGGAGAGACGCAGCCGTCTTCCACCTGTGGGACACAAACTATCTCCAGCTGCTTACGAGAATTATCACGTTGCTACTGGTGATAGATTGTCTAGTCTGAGAACTGAGCTCTCCATGCGAAGAAGTCGAAGTGAAGGAACTCTCGGACCTATCTGATCTCTCTCTCTCCCTCTTTCATTGCCTGCGATTTCCTTAGCGAGGTAACGATGAAGATGTGATAGATACACACTTTCTTCCCTTTATTCATCTTCTTCATCTTTGTGTTTTGTTGTTGTGCATTACATACATCAGAAGCTTTGATTCTTATAGCTTCTCAATAATGTCTGAAATTGGAAACCATGGTATACATTCTTTTCAGCACAGTCTGAGTCTTGCAATTGTTTTCATTAAGTAATGGGCTTGAATGGATCTTGTATATCACAATCTTGGGCCGTTATGATGCTAGTGGGCCTAATATGGGTTAGTGCAAGGGATTCATTTACAGTAAGAACAAAAGCAATTGAATGATTTAAAGACTGTGTAAAGTGGTCCAAAGAGTATCATATTGCCTGCCTGCAACAGAGATTCTGGCAACTGGATCCATATAAGTCGGATAACGAAGTCTCATAAGACAAAATCTTATTCCTGAAAATTGAATTCATTGTTATCTCGTGACCACATTTGTTCATTAATAAATAACATAACCATAGGGTTATATACACTACACAAGAACAATATTTATTGATTATTCCCCCCAAGTGAAACAACTTAACTCCACAAGCCAAAACTGTAAATACAGAACATGATTGATAGGTAGATAGATAGATAAATACTACAGACTGGTAATTTGTTTTTCTTTTGAATTTTTTGAGTTTTGTGTTGTGGTCCAAAGGAACAAGCAACGGAACAGAACCCGAGACTTTGTCTTTGATCATTCATCACTCTCTTGTCTTCCAGGAAGAGAGAAATGGTTTATTTTTGAAGCAGAAGAAGATGGATGGAGATAAGGGGAAAGGAAGCAAGTGTCATTTTCATAAGGGGACCAGAAGTGGTTTTTGAAGTAGCTAAGTGATTGATTTCATCTGACGATTATGTTTGACCATTAACCACCTTTTTCAGCTTAGTAACGACGAGTACTAGTTTTCCTCCTCTTAGGTGAAGAAGAAGCTGTGATTGTGATGCTCTTATCGCTTTCACAACTCGAGAATTGCTGATCAAGCACATTTACTGCTGTTTCAGTGCTTCCTTCGTTTTCTCCAACTATAATATCTCTCTCTTGTATTGCTTTGTAACACTCCATTAACTCATCCTGCAACCACGGTTTAATGCTCGCTTAGTACCGCGATGAAAAAAAAGCTCGATTTGAGATGGTTTACTTGTTCAAGACTTCTTTACCTTATTTACATATGTGCATTGGTTGATTCTGTTACTGAAACATGGAAACTGTAGAGGACAGAGCTCGAAAGAAGCAAAGAGAAGTGCCGCGCCTGCAATCACCGATGGTTTAAACTCGAGGAAACTGATATCTGCAGCGTTTTCAAACAGATTTTAGCATATTGTGATTATGTGATTGAAGAAAAGCAATTCTGTATTTACCATGTTGAAGACTGAAAGTAAGATCACTGGTTTGAGATTTGAGGGAATGTTTTAGTAGTAAAGGATCTTCTTCTTTGAGCTCAAAGAGACTAATGAAAAAGGCCAAAAAGGAGAAAGGAGTAACAGAGCGCATCCTCCATTTAAGAGCTCCTAGAATCACATTCTCCATTCTCTCTATCATCTGAGCATCAAAAAACTCACCTTCCACCTGAAAAAAATCCAATGTTCAGACACTTATCAACACTTTAAAACACATTCACATTATAAAGATTCATGAGTTTTAAGTTACCGGAAGATCAGAAACAGACATGTCTGGTTTCCTCATTTTTGCAGACAAAGAGACACAAGAGAGAGATATGAGCTTAAGAATCCAGGGCTTTGACTGCTGTTGACAAAACAATTTAGTCAAAACTCAGATGAAACAAAGGACAGATTCTGTCGGAAGATTCTGTTTTTACCGGCATATCTTCGCTAGACAAGAACCTGTCTAGATAATTCACAGCAAGATACGTCAGAGATGGGTCGTCGAATTTTCTTGAATACTGCGATTGTTCAGTTACAAATTAAAATAAAGTTAAGTCTTTCGATAACGATTCAGTATTCAGAACTAAACCCAGAAAATAATTTTGGTTAAAAAGACCTGAGTGATTGAAGAAATGGCTTGGTTTCGATTAGAGAGAAGAAAAGCAGAGGACTTGAGGCTATGGAAGTAATGAGAAGAAGGCATGTGTTGAAACTCGACGAGGAAGAGAGAGTGTGGTAAAGTTTCATAGTCTGTGTCGTCGTTGAAGTTATTGTGGAGTGAAGAATGTGAGAGAGGATGTTCAAGATGAAACTCCATTGATTGATGATAGACTCTTCTTAAGCTTCCTTCTTTCTTGAATTGGTGTTAGAAGATGAAGAAGAAGAGAGAGGGACAGAGAGACATTAAAAGAGAGAAGTTGTCTTTATTGTGAGATAGAGAGAGATGGTTTTCGGTCTTTTGAGAGATTTTCCACATTTATTTATTACTACCACTTTGGTTATTTTTTTATTCGATTTTTTCTCATTGATAGTAAGAATTAAGATTTTATCAAAGATAATCAAATCTTTTTCAAGAGATTCTTCTTTTGCAATATTAGAAGGAAAAAAAATCCAATATTCTCTCTTAAATTCTCTATAATCCTCTGTTTTTAATTAAGTGTAGTTCAATAATTTTTTATTTTTTTCAATATAAATGTTGTTTTCACTTTTCTATGCAAACATTAAATGTATTTAATAGTTTTTAACCAATTATATTTTGCATCATATTTTTTTATTGGTTGGATTAGTTGTAATTAATGGTGTTTTTATAAGAAATAGATAAATTAAATGAGATTTGTATGTTTTCTTAATTTGTATGCAAAAACCTTAAACTACAAATATTCATAAACAGAGCCGTTTGTATTAAAAATTTATAACCGTAAATTATTACTTAGTTGTTTAAAAAATATGTAATACACTAATACGTGTAATGTTTTTATTAGATTTTATTACAAATTAAGTCAATAATTCAATAAATAAATAAAATTGCATTTTAGTATTAATATCAAGTACCAAACAATTAAAAAATCATATTGAAAAAAAAACCAGCATAATATATATAGATATTACATTTTGTTTGAGTTTTAGATCATGTAAATTTAGTATCATGCTAAAAAAAAGTTCTTCTATGAATTTTGTGTGTGTTAAAGTTCTTTCATGAATTTGGTAAGACCCAACTTTAAAATATACTAAGGCTGGGGAGATTAAATATGATAATAACATATACTATCGTTAAACCATTTTATTTACCACATAAAGTTGTCATTTACTCATAAATAGAGCTGATGTAATGTACAGTTTTATGTATCAAAAGATTCGTCACTTTGGAATCTCGTCCAAACAGTTACAAACATTGATTAACTTTAGAAATCTTTTTAAGTCTTTGTTTTGTTTTTAATCATCATTGTATCACACATTTTAAATTACTAATTAGGTTGTGACAGCTTGGTTTTCCTTGTCCTTAAGTCTTTGTACTTACCTTTTGTTAGGTTTTGAAATTCCCAACATATATATTCAGATTATTTTTTTTAAGTCAATAAAGAAAAATTGAGAAGTCAATGAACAAACTGCCATGTGAAAACGCCATTTGAACAAACTTTTTGTTTTTATTTTTTTACTTTGATCTTTTACTGCCAAAGCCTGACTGGTCTATTTTTAGACGGAAAAGAAAACATTAATTTTATGTAGAAAATGTGAAATGCAAAGGCCTTTGAAACTCTAGATATGAACGAAATGAAAGAAAACATTGACTGACCTAACAAACATAAGAATTTATATGCTTGTAACGTAAGAAAAAACAGCTTATTAGTTTTTGGGGGTATTAGTATTTGTCCAAAAAAAATGTTTTGGGAGTATTAGCTAATAAACAACAGAAAAGTGTTGATAATAATATAGTTTCTTGTTTTTTAAACAATATAATAGTAATATGTTTCATAGAGAAAGAGTGACAATTTTTTGTTTCTTTTTAACAAATGCCAGATTTTGAACCACTTTAAAGAATAAAAAAATATTAGATATTTATTGCAAAAGAAGTAATTGAATCAAAAAACTTTTAAATAGTGGAAATATATACCCTAAATTGGAAATAAAAACCCCAAATATAATACTACAAACTAATTTTAAAATGAAAAATCTCTTTTAAATGGTGAAAATATATACCCTAAATTGGAAATAGGAAACCCAAATATAATACCATA
>Ga0041059_1000205_pt1 | contig 38962 bp, 29 predicted proteins | sample AraColnosormetaG_FD_56232 | JGI IMG/M metagenome (GOLD analysis project Ga0041059, IMG submission 56232) | Arabidopsis roots microbial communities from North Carolina, USA - Col MF nosort | ecosystem: Host-associated > Plants > Roots > Unclassified | place: USA: North Carolina | collected...
AAAAAAAAAAAAAAACCAAAATATTTTCCTATATATATATGCATGTCCGGGAGGATACAAAGGCGAAGGAAAACTGTAAGAAAAAAAAAAGGAGAAGAAGAAGATGGCATCTCACTCTCAGGTTTGTTTTCTCTTCTTTTCTCCAAATCTTAAACGGTCACTTCTTCTCTAATTTAGTTCGATCACAGGTTTTGGTGGAAGAGAAATCGAGCGTTAGAATCTTGACATTTAACAGACCCAAGCAGCTTAATGCTCTGTCCTTCCACATGGTATTGAATCGTTCCCTTGCTTATTCTTCCTCCATTTCGTACGTGCCCTAGTTACATATATATTGGTTTGAATCAATCTTCTCTAGGTCTCTCGGTTGTTGCAACTGTTCCTTGCATATGAAGAAGACCCTAGTGTGAAACTTGTCGTCCTAAAGGTAATCACTATATCCTTATTATCTCCTCTGTTTACACACACTTAATAACATCTCCACAGGGTCAGGGAAGAGCCTTTTCTGCTGGTGGGGACATTCCACCTATTGTTCGTGATATCCTACAAGGTAACTCAATATATAACCCTCCCATGACCATCTTTCTTTTCCTTTTTGTTTACTTTCAGCTACTACACAGTCTTTCTATATTTTCGTGGATTAGGCAAACTGATACGCGGTGCCCATTACTTCAAAGTTGGATACACGCTCAACTATGTTTTGTCCACGTATAGAAAACCTCAGGTCTCCGGTCTCATCATACAGACTGTCCCTTTAGTGATTTACTCAAAGTGTTTAATACCTCATTAATTCTTTTCTTTTTTTTTTAAATATAATCATAGGTTTCAATTTTGAATGGTATTGTCATGGGAGGTGGAGCTGGTCTCTCTACCAATGGTCGATTTCGTATTGCAACTGAGAACACGGTATTCTTTTCTTATACATGTCCATGGATGACATATAGACATCACTATGAAATATGCTTATATATATCATCCCATATCTTTTGAGTTTCTTCAAGGTTTTCGCAATGCCTGAGACAGCTCTAGGGCTCTTTCCAGATGTAGGGGCCTCTTACTTCTTGTCAAGACTCCCTGGATTTTTTGGTAACAATATTAACTTTGTTTCTGCATGCGCAAAATATTTCTAGTTTTCTCAACCTTTCTTGTCTTCTTTCAGGAGAGTATGTTGGCCTTACAGGAGCTAGGTTAGATGGCGCCGAAATGCTTGCATGTGGTCTTGCAACTCATTTTGTGCCTTCAATAGTATGAACTTCCTTTGCTCACATCTTTAGTATTCTCCTTAGAGATTACCGCAATATAAAAAATATTAAACTCTTGTAATATTTCTTATACAATAAAACTTTTATAAATTAATATTCGATAATTTAGTACACTATAAAATAATAAAATTCTTGGTTCCTAAAATAGATAATTGTAAATTTAACAAAATTCCATAAGATAAAAAGACAAAAAAAACAAAAGTTGATATGATATAATGTACGGTTTTAGATTTTAGTGTTCATTTAAAAAGATTAATTTTAGTTAAAGCTCGTCCAGGATCTTTATTGGTAATTTTACTTATTTATCACAGAGTTTGACTGCATTAGAAGCAGAGCTTTACAAAGTTGGTTCAAGTAATCAAACCTTTATCTCAACAATTCTCGATGCATACGCTGAGTATCCGCACCTGAACCAGCATAGTTCTTACCACAGGCAAGTGTGTATAATTTTGCCGAATATATATTTTCCATGCCAACATCGCAAGCATTCTAAGTCAATTGTAAAAACATTTTCTCCGTATTGTTTATTGATCATGATCATGTATTGGCCTCATCTTTCAACTGCTCTTGACAGGATCTTGAATTTTCTCCCTAACGCAGGTTAGATGTTATTGATAGGTGCTTCTCGAAAAGAACAGTGGAGGAAATTTTCTCTGCACTTGTAAGTTTTTCATTAATATACAGCATATGTTGACTTGTGAGTTCCGATCATGAATCATGAGTTCACTGAGTTACCTTTGATATTGCGCTCTACCATCATGTGTTGATTAGGAGAGAGAGGTCACACAAAAACCAAACGATTGGCTCTTAGCTACCATTCAAGCATTGGAGAAGGCTTCACCATCATGCCTTAAAATCTCGCTAAGATCGGTTAGTTCCCAAAATCTGTCACATGTAATAATTGCAGAAAGCTAACAATGTGTATGAAATTCAGATAAGAGAAGGAAGATTGCAAGGGGTGGGGCAGTGTCTTATCCGTGAGTATAGAATGGTGTGTCATGTGATGAAGGGAGACATAAGCAAAGACTTTGTGGAGGTTTTGTCAGCTTTTCCGATTGTATCTACATCCTGAAACTGTCCTTTGTAGACCATAATTACAAGAACGTGTCTTACTTATGTAGGGGTGCAGAGCAGTATTGATAGACAAAGATAGGAATCCAAAGGTTTAACAAAACTTTCCATTTATTATTTTTGCTATGTCATATTGTTGATATAATGTTGTATTGCTGAAATTTATAGTGGCAGCCAAGGCGACTCGAGGACGTGACGGATAGCATGGTAGATCAGTACTTTGAGAGAGTGGAGGATGAGGAGGGATGGGAGGATCTTAAGTTTCCGCCAAGGAACAACTTGCCTGCTTTAGCAATCGCAGCAAAGCTTTGAAGTGGAGAAAGGTTAGACAACAATTGGTTAGACATCAAACCGGCGACCAAACCGAGGAAAGAGACACAACCCCAGTATATATAAAAAAAAAGTTCTTCTATTACTTTCTTTTGTTGCAGCAAATAAATAAGAATCTTCGTGCTCTGTTTCATCCTTTCAAGGATCACAGTATCTCACGTTTCCATGGTTTTCCTTTATGCACTATGCTTCAATGTATGTAGGAACTTGTGATTTCAAAATCCCTATTTAAAGAAAATAAAATGAAAGCCGGAGAAATATGTCTAAACAAATCGTGTGTTTTTGTTCTTGTCCATAGTTTAATTGAGATGGAGCTAGTGCTTTAGCTTGTCCATCGTTCATCTGTTGGAGCTCCTTTTGCATTGCGCCAACGCTAGCCTCCAAAGCTTTGCTTCTTTCATTGTTGCTAGCCAAGTAGCCATGCTGGACACTACCAAAGTGGTCTGAGCCAAGACTTTCTACCTTTTGTTTTTCCTAGTCTAGACAAAAACTTTGCAAATAAAGTATATTAGTAGGCTGAAATTTTCCTTGTTCATTTATTTCATCATTCTACACAAACTAAAAAAAAATAAAAAAAATAAAAATAAAATAAAAAAATTAGGAGGTTTAGTAAATAAAACGGACAATGAAAAAAAACACAGAAGAGAATGATTTATATATGTTAATAGTACTAAGGAACTTTGGATCCAACAGGAAAACGTAAACTGTGGAACACCACGATCAAGTACTAAGGGGTTAATCCTTTTTGACTCCTCAAGCGCACCATGAACACTTTGATGGAAACAATAAGCAACTCAAGAGATTAGAAGATGGGAAAGTTTTATCACTATATCAATGTATATTTGTTACCAACTCACATAGTTAAGCAATCCGAAGATTGTGCGACGGAAGTGATGGGCCACACGAAGGATCAATGAACACTTTGCATGAGACGATGGCACAATCTCACTGTTCGGAATATCAGCATGATCATCTACCATCTTTAAAATCTAGGATTTGCTTAAGTGATTTTTTTCTTTCTTAACACTTCGCCAAATGGATCTATAGATCTAAGGTTTCTTCTTCTTCCTCCAAGGATTATATGTGGGTTTTAGTACTTCTCAAGTTATCTCGAATCTGGTTAGTTTTACTAACTTACTATTTTACTAGCAAGGAAAAGTCCAATAATACGACTTGTGTAGCCAAAAAAAAAAACACGACTTGTGTAAATCTGGAAATGACGATAATACCCTCGTAAAACCTAAAACTGTGAGGAGAGAAGAAGGTGCCCTTTTTGTCCCAGCAAGAATAAATCACGTCGGCCTTCTTTGCCCTTCTCCTTTGTCCAGATTTTCTTCTTCAACCTCTTTCTCTTTGCTTACCCGCCAAATTCCTTATCTTTGAAATTGCCTCATCCCTTTCGCGTTTGGTGATTCTGAAGATTCCGCTTCATATCCTTTTGATCTGTAAGTTTCGATTTCCGATCTCCTTCGTTTGTTTCCTGTCAAATTTGGTTAGAAATTGTTCCGAGCATTGAATTTTCTCGTACATGATCTCTGTTTTTAATCTGTGTTTGTTTGATCAAGTTGTGAAATTTCGAATTGGGTTTTGGTGGCTCAAGGGTGTTTTGTTCGTTAGCTAAATCCCCAACAGAGAGCTTTCAATTTCAGAGATGGTGGTAGTTGTAAAACTTAGGCTAAAACATTAATCTCTGCTCTTAACTAGTGTTGGTTTGGATTTTTGTTAGAAACAATGATTGGAGCATAAGTTTTTATAGAAGAATGCTTCCAAGTTAGTTGCTTTTGTGCTATATCTTGAGGGCTTATGGTTATACAACTTATAGCTCTTTTATTTGTTTTTTGTTCTCACTTTTCTGTCAAGGTCTTATGTTAGTGTTCATACTTTGTTTTCTTCTTTACAGGTCTATAAAAGACACTACTGGTTGAATTAGAATCTGTAAGAGATATTAGTGTTTTTGTTGGCCAATATTTTGTTACTGTGATGAAATGACAAATAACGAGCTGATTATGTCGGGAAACCACGATATCTCGTTTAGGCAGGAGCAATATATGGAAGCTCGACAGAACAATGAACTTTTTACTAGTCATGATTACAATTTTGCTTTGGAACCATTACAAGAGACCAACCTGCAGATAGGTGTTTCCCGTGAGCAAAATGAGGTTTGGAACCACGGCCAGGAACATGCATTGGCTCTACAAAACTCAGGGACTCACAGTGAAGAAATACATGAAAAGCAACTTGTGGAAGGAAAAGATGAGGTTGATTCTCAGGAAAACCAAAATGAAAGCTATGACCATACTTTTGACCTCTCCTTTCCTGATAATGATGACTCGGGAACTTCAGAGAATGATAAACTTGCTTTATTAGTTTCTCAGGATCTCAATGATAATTTACAGTTGGCGGTGGGTCATTGCATGAATAGGGATCCCTTACCTGGCCTGAACATAAGCCTTTCTCAGCAGCTAGAGTTGGCTCCTCCTATCCTTCAATGCCGGTCTCTGCAAACAGCTCCTGAGCACAATTTGATCGTTGGTATGGAATTTTCTGATGTCCTTGCGTGTAGGAGAGCACTCAGAGATGCAGCAATTGCCTTACGCTTTGAGATGCAGACTGTTAAATCTGACAAAACTCGCTTCACTGCTAAGTGCAATAGTGAGGGTTGCCCTTGGAGAATTCACTGTGCCAAGCTTCCTGGTCTACCAACCTTTACAATAAGGACTATTCATGGGAGTCACACATGTGGTGGTATTTCACACCTTGGTCACCATCAAGCTTCAGTTCAGTGGGTTGCTGATGCTGTGACAGAAAGGCTGAAAGTAAATCCTCATTGCAAACCCAAGGAGATACTGGAGCAAATTCATCAAGTTCATGGAATTACACTAACATACAAGCAAGCATGGAGGGGAAAAGAACGTATAATGGCTGCTGTTCGCGGGTCATATGAAGAAGATTATCGCCTTCTTCCTCGATATTGTGATCAAATTAGGAGAACAAATCCTGGGAGCGTTGCTGTGGTTCATGGAAGCCCAGTTGATGGGAGCTTCCAACAATTCTTCATTTCTTTTCAAGCATCAATCTGTGGTTTTCTAAATGCTTGTCGACCTCTTATTGGATTGGACAGGACTGTTTTGAAGAGCAAATATGTAGGGACATTGCTGCTTGCCACTGGGTTTGATGGAGAAGGTGCAGTGTTTCCTTTGGCTTTCGCTATTATTAGTGAAGAAAATGATAGTAGCTGGCAGTGGTTCCTCTCAGAATTGCGTCAGCTGCTTGAAGTTAATTCCGAAAACATGCCAAAGCTGACAATTTTATCTAGTAGAGATCAATCCATTGTCGATGGAGTAGATACTAATTTTCCAACGGCGTTTCATGGCTTGTGTGTCCATTGTCTCACAGAAAGCGTCCGTACTCAGTTCAACAACTCCATTCTTGTGAACCTTGTTTGGGAAGCAGCAAAATGTCTGACCGACTTTGAATTTGAAGGAAAAATGGGAGAGATAGCCCAGATATCCCCAGAAGCTGCCTCGTGGATTCGTAACATCCAGCACAGTCAATGGGCCACATACTGCTTTGAAGGAACAAGGTTTGGACATCTGACTGCAAATGTTTCCGAGTCACTTAATAGTTGGGTTCAAGATGCGTCAGGTCTTCCTATAATCCAAATGTTGGAGAGTATTCGTCGCCAACTAATGACTCTGTTCAATGAACGCCGTGAAACAAGCATGCAATGGTCTGGTATGCTAGTTCCATCTGCTGAGAGACATGTCCTTGAGGCTATAGAAGAATGTCGTTTGTACCCAGTTCACAAAGCAAACGAAGCACAATTCGAGGTCATGACCAGTGAAGGAAAATGGATAGTGGATATTAGATGCCGTACGTGTTACTGCCGTGGATGGGAGTTATACGGTTTGCCTTGTAGCCACGCAGTTGCAGCCCTCCTCGCTTGTAGACAGAACGTATACAGGTTCACAGAGAGTTACTTCACTGTAGCAAATTACCGGCGAACTTACGCAGAAACCATACATCCAGTTCCAGACAAAACTGAGTGGAAAACAACAGAACCTGCCGGAGAAAGTGGTGAGGATGGTGAAGAGATTGTTATCAGACCACCTAGGGATTTAAGACAACCACCACGGCCAAAGAAGAGGAGAAGTCAAGGAGAGGACCGTGGACGTCAAAAGCGGGTTGTTCGATGTAGCCGGTGTAATCAGGCTGGCCATTTCAGAACAACTTGCACAGCTCCTATATGAAAAACATATGACATCTCTCTTTAGATTCTTTACTTCTTCTCTGATCTGAATTTATTATTTCTTATACTTAGGTTTAGAATATTATTTTCAAAGCCTTTCTCTGTAACTCATTTTTCCAATAGATATCCAATGACAGATTCTTCTTATGTTATAGCCTTAACGAATAGATTTTATAAAACCATTGCCAAAACACTATTATATCATACATTGGGGATGAGAGTTTGGTTATTAAAACAAAATGGTGAGTCAAATCACACAAAAAGCAAACTAAGAAACTTCCGGAGTAATAGGACTCAAAGCTATTTTAGTACAACACACGTGGAGAAAGCAGATACATTGTCTCGTAACAGAAAACAAACTCAAGAATGGACCCAATCTTAGAGTTCTAACAATCTTAATCTCATGTCTCTTGATGATCCCCAAAGCAAATCCAGATCAATGTGTGTTCCAGAGTTTAACAGCAACAACAACACGACGACCTTCGCACAGATTTTAGTAATCTCATCCATTGGCTTACTCTTAGCCCTTGCACTGCACTTCCGTCTAAGGAAGCTACGTCACTCCAAGAACATCCCTCGTCTCAGATCGTCTCAAAAACACAAAGGCCATGAGAAGCTTGAGAGATTCTCTCACTATGTTGGTAAAATCAATCTACATAGCTTCCTTGAAATCTTCCTGATCTTAGATTATGATGCATATTAAGGAAATGTTGTTTGTGTCTTTTGTAGTGCGGCAGATGGGATTCAAGGACAGGAGAGAATGTCCTCATCTCTGCAAATTAGCTAATGAGTACATAAGAAAATCAGGCAGCTGTGAGGAAGACATATACAGCTTCTTCTCTGAAGAGCCTGGTGCTGATTCTCTCTTCATTAAGCTCGTTGAAGAGTTTGAGAGATGTATTCTTAGTTACTTTGCTTACCACTGGAGCCATGCGGATCTCATGATCAGTCAGGTTACTAATAAACTTTCATTATCCCTTCTTTGTTATATTACTAATAGACCAAAAACATTTCAGATACTCAGTGCCGATGTAGAGCCTAAGAAGAAGCTAAAGCACATTGTCATGGCGGCTACAAGGTGAGTCTAAAAAACAAGTGTTCTCTTTAATGATTCTTCCCAAAATGATTGTTTGTTCCTTGGTTAATATATAGGGAACAGAGGTTTGAGAGGGTGACTAAAAATCTAAAAGTGGCAAGAGTGTTTAACACATTGGTAGAGGAAATGAAAGCAATGGGGATCGCATCTGTTGATGACTCAGAGTGTACAGAAGTTATGGCTCCAGTTGCACACAAGGACCGAAGCCCGGTTCTACTTCTTATGGGAGGTGGTATGGGTGCAGGAAAGAGCACTGTGCTTAAAGACATTCTCAAAGAGTAAGTAAAGTATCAACATATCTGTCATTAATCAGTGTTCTTATGCATTGAACCTGTACATGCTTGTGTGCTTTGGATCAGACCGTTTTGGGCAGGAGCTGATGCTGTGGTGATTGAAGCCGATGCTTTTAAAGAATCTGATGTGATATACAGAGCTTTAAGCGCCAGAGGTCATGTTGATATGATCAAGACTGCTGAATTCGTAAGGTTCTTTGTTTCCTTATAGGTTGCAATAAGAATCCTTAACGTAAAAAGAACCTGCAGAGCGACAAAATGTGCAAGGAATCAACTTCATATATACTGCATATTACCTTTGTTATACTCAATATCCAATGTTGTGAAACTCTGACGGTGAAATGGAAATAAAACAGGTTCACCAATCATCAACAGACGCAGCATCATCGCTGCTCGTTACAGCTCTCAACGAAGGGCGAGACGTGATAATGGATGGAACACTCTCTTGGGTACCATTTGTGGTTCAGACCATAACAATGGCGAGGAATGTGCATCGCCATCGTTACAGAATGGGAGCTGGCTACAAGGTTGGTGAGAATGGAGATGTTATAGAGAACTATTGGGAACGCATAGGCGAAAGGCAACAGCTTCAAGAAGATGGAAGGGAGAGAAAGCCATACAGGATAGAGTTAGTTGGAGTTGTATGTGATGCATATTTAGCAGTGATTCGAGGAATTAGGTGAGAATGTTCCAAGTGTTGGTCTTTAAAACAATTGTGTGTTTTCATAACATAAGGTTTTGGTTTACTATATATGCAGGAGAGCTATAATGTGTAGAAGAGCAGTTAGAGTGAGGTCTCAGCTGAGATCTCACAAGAGGTTTGCGAATGCGTTTCTTACCTATTGCAACTTAGTTGACAATGCTAGACTTTACTGCACCAATGCTCTTGAAGGTTCTCCAAAGGTTAAAATTTTCCTCCTGAAACGTTTTAAGTAATGAAAGTGAGGATCCATGGTGAACAAATGTGGTTTATGCAGCTGATAGGGTGGAAAGAGAAGGAAAAGACATTGCTAGTGGATCCAGAGGAGATAGACTGTTTGAAGAATGTAGGGAGGTTAAACGAGAATGCAGATTCTATTTACGAGCTATACAGAAATCCAAATCCTGCTTGTGAAGCTGGATCAATATGGAAAGACATTGTTCTTTCTCCTTCTAGGTTCAACATTCAACAAGAGCTCAAATACTCAATTCAGAAAGTGGAAAGATTCAAACAGTATCTCCAAGAAACACCAAGATGAGAGATGAAGATAGATAAACGCAGAAGATCTCTTAGCTTTTTTTTTCCCGGTATGTCATTCATTTATGTAACTCCTAAAACATCAAACAAAATTGAATCTCTCTAGTAAAGAGAGAATTGGCAACACCTAACCTAAGAGATAGTTACATTGTCAAGCTTGGTCTTAAGAGATGTTTAAGGAAGCAAATGTATGACATGATTCAGAGGAAAACATATGAATCTCACCTTAACATTGGTCAAGCTTGTTCTTAAGAGAGACCAGTTCCTTCAAAACCACAACTGAAGAATCCACAAAGACAATGATACAGTAAGACAGAACTAAACATGTGAATGTCATTTGCTTGAAATGGAAAGCTTCTATAACAGTTTCTGAACAAGTAAAAGAGTGAAGAAACCATCACATTATAGCTATTGATCAAAAAGCTTAAAATTCAAACAAACCAAAACTTACAAAGAAGAAAAAAAAAAGTTTCAAGAAGAAACCAAAGAAACAAGTAAAAAACTTTGGAAAGCAAGCTCCTTCAAGGATGATTCAATTATACAAGACTACCCTATAGAAGCTAACCACCACCATGTATTCAATCTCCCCCCAAAACCTATCCTAAACCAATCTTCTTCACTTCTTAGCCTTCCTAGTCGAAGCTCTCTTCGCCGGAGACTTCACCTTCACACTCTTAGCCGGAGCCTTCTTAGTCACAGCCACTTTCTTAGCAGGAGCAGCAACTTTTTTCCCTGGAGATGTTCTAGTCGAAGTCCTAGAAGCTTTAGCTGGTCTCTCCTTAGCCTTAGGCTTAGCAGCAACAGCTTTAGTCTTGGAAACAGCAGCAACAGACTTAGACTTAGGTTTAGCAGCAGTAACCTTAGCCTTAGGTTTAGCAGTAACCTTAGCCTTAGCAACAACTTTAGCCGCAGGCTTCTTAGTTCCTTTAGCCGCCGCTTTAGCTTTAGCAGGAGCAACAGCAGCAGCAACCTTACCCTTAGGTTTAGCTACTACAGTTGCCTTCTTCTTAACCGGAGCAGCCGGTTTAGGTGTTGCTGCGGATCTAGCAGAAGGAATCTTAAAAGAAGCTTTGACTTTAACCAATTTCTCAGAAGCAACAAGTCTCTTGAGATTCACAAGCAAAAGCTTCCTAAAAGTAGGAGGCAGTGATTTATGTTTCTCCTCTATGAATTTCTGAATCGCGTATTGACTAGATCCAGTTCTCTCCTTCAACGTTACAATCGCATCTTTAATCATCTGCATCGAATTCAAACAAAATTCAAATTCCAAATCTATGAATCTGATAAAAATTCAAAAAAAAAAAGTTTAGATCGAATATTGACCTCTTCATAGGTAGGGTGAGAGGAAGTTGTTTTCTTCTTCGTTGGAGCAGCAGCTTTCACAGGCTTCTTCGTTGCTTTAGCCGTCGTCGTCTTCTTAGATTTACCACCTTTCGCCGCCGGTTTCTTCTCCGGAGATTTCACCGTTGTATCGGCAGCTCCTGAGTCAACAGTCGTTGGAACGTTTTCTTCCTCTATAGACATCTTCTTCTCTCTCAGAAACTGATCTCTCTGTATTGATCGGAAGAAAATGTAATGCGTCGGAGAATTTTGTGATGAGGAGAAGGAGAAGAACTATGGGAATGATGTTTATATAGTCAGATGTGTTTATGAGACAGAGTTTGTAATCTCTTCTCTGATTGGTTAAAATGATGAGTACTCGGATCGGTGTATCAACTCAGGTTTGAATTTCAACCGTTGGATTTAAATCTATCGACGGTTTATAATTTAGGATTACGAATGTAAGGATGCGGAGGTTAATGGATGTGGATAGGTGCTTTTGTGTATTGTATTGGTGTGCTTTTAGCTTTGATTGATTTTATCATAACTTTTTGTTTACTTTATGGATTTTGATTTTGTTTTTTTCATTGTGTAGATAATTCTGTAAGGTTTTGTTTGAGTGTTTAATCGATTGAAATGGTTTTGTGTAGGATGAGAAAATGGGGATTGAAGCAAGGTTGGTCAAAACTATGGTTTGTTTTGATAGTATTACGGTATTTTTGGTTTTTTGGAGAATGCTTATGGTTTTTTTTTTAATGGTTATGTTCGTTGAAAACTAGACTAATCAAGGAGTGTAACGAACTATGATTTGATGAAATCGGATGAGTTTAAGGTGGAAAATTGTGTTGTTGAATCCGACCAAAGATGACCATCTTCTTGTGTGTGGTGCCACACAACTTGTTGCATGTGTGATGTGTCTCTCTTTAAGAGAGTCCTAACTAAGATAACCAAAGAGTAATGCGTTGGAACCATTTTACATATTTGAAAGTCATTACATCTTGAATTGAATCACAAAGTTTAAATTTGTTTTAAAATGTGGAATTAGTGAAGCATATGCGTATAATGATGATGTATGCAAGTATATGCATATAGCTTCTAAAAGCTTAAATGTAACTTTATTATTATCAATAATAGTATATGATATTCGTTAGCAAACATAAATCTTTGCTATGAATTTCGATTCAGGTAACATGTTGCTATGCCTATTCTTTAACAAATCAACATTGATGATAGTTAAACCGCGAGAAATTTCTGAACAAACATCAATATTGATTTGAGATTATAGGTTTATTATATATCATAGTTATAAAAAAGTTTATATTCATAAGGAAATTGTGAATTAGGCAAGTTTTCCTCTACTGAAATATACGTAAAGTCAAAAACCAATTCATATTAATACAAAATTTTATTCTTTCATCATCCATATATAACTAATATATTGAAACGAGACCAAAACAAAACGAAAACGAGTAATTGACATGAAACTAAGTTTGTCACCTTAATACTGTAGTTCTCCAACGAAGCAACGTTGGTGAGATCTTGTTATAAACCTATAATCACAAACCAATATTCATATCGGTATGAAATATTTTCGCATTTTCAATGATTTTTTCTTAGAAATATTATATAACATCTTCGACACGAATATATGTGTGAATATATGGCATATATGATTGATGCAAATAAGAGTTTCAAAGAAATGATTTAATTAGAAAATTTTCCTTATAGAGATATATACAGACAGTAAAAAATAACTTTCTAAATTAACTCTTCTTATCACATATATAACTGAAAATGTAACCAAAATACAAACTGGATCCAACTCATATATACGTCAAATGTTTTCCAATTCAAAATCTAACCCAACACAAATTAAGAACGCTAAATTGATCTATAGCTAAATGTCATTACACAAGTAAAAAGAAACCGTTTTGTAAAGTTATAATCAATCTGACCATAGTCTAATTATTTTCGTCACAAATATTTTCTAAACGATGATACTCTTAAATGTTAAAATTCAATCAATATATTTATACCCAAAACAAAGCCGCTAAGTAAGATAGGAACCTTTAACACAACCATAAATAGCTTGAGAGTAAACGTGTATGTAGACATTAATCCACCAATCTCTCGTTCAAAATTGATGCGTCCAAATGGTTTACTCTTGGATGTCACTAGTCATTTACATTTTTTACATTCACCAATGGAAGCTAATGTTGGTTTTTAAAATACTCGAACCATATTATCTAGAGTCTTCTAGACTATTCTATCACTTAACAAACATGCAGTTTGATTACGAGTTTTTCTCGTTACGGATTTAGTGATGAGCTAGTAAATGATTATTGATTGACAAAACTTATAATATGGTTAATGTTTTCCATCTACCATTTACGAAAAAGGTAACAAATTTTTGTCACTAATCTTTCGATAAACACAAGTATGCAATTTTATTTTTATTTTTTGTATTCTCTACATATGCTAAGAATCTTAATTAAAACAATAAGACCTTACACTAGTTTTGATTATTTAGAATACTTATCCACATCCCTTACTTTCAGTACAAATGTCATCTTCATTCTTCCCTAGACATTATTTAAGAAATATTTACGAAATTTTACGAAATCAAATTAATAATTGTCATTGAGACATTTAAAAGTTTATCACTAAACTAATTCCCTAATTAGGGATAAATTTTCATTTCTTATGACATACAAACAGAAACGTGAAACACGTAGGCCCTCTTTGTTAACCTCCTCACATTAATAATTTGTCGTAAACATCCTCACATTAACACTTCGTGAATGTTTAGTTCTAAAGAGAAGAAAAACTTTAAATATGTTTAGCATATATTTAGTTAACTTTGTTCTATGAAATTTAAAGTAATTCTTTTTGTCTTATGACATTTAAAAGTTTATCACTAAATTATAAGCTATTTGATCTACCTTAATTAATTTTTGAATTACTTGATTTTTTTTGTCACATAATTAATTTTATATTTATAAAGAGTATATAAATAACATATGATTTGGATACTATTGGTGGATTATTTTGAGGATTTTCAATTGTACACCTCTAGAAATACAAATAAAATAAAAATACATTTTGGTCGTAGATTGTACAAGCATTGATTTTTCGATACAAATTTTGTCATCAATATCTTCAAGATTTTCCGCGGAGCAGTCCCGAGACATGCGTTTAACATGTGAGTGACACATCTTAACATGCGTTTCAAGATTCTAGCTCTGGATCTTCACACTGAACAGTTTCGTGATGTCCCAACACCGCCCACACCCCGGGAACCGAGCGAGCTAGTTAACCTTGAAGATCGTCTAGCCTTGGTTAAAACATATTATGGAGTTTCTCATTGGGAAGTAAGGATATGGAGCTTGGATCCACAGGAAGATACATGGACCAAGACGTACTCATTTTGTTTATTCCCTAGAGCTCTTCACCCTTGGATATGGAGGTTGTGGTGTAGACCAGTGACAGTTTCTAAGCAAGGGAATCTTTTCTTCCATGACAGTGAAAAGAGGCTGTTCAAATATAATCCAGAAACAAACGAAGTCCATTTTATCGCTGCAGACATTCGTGTTTTATCTCATTTCGTAGAGAATATGGTTCCACTTCGACATTCGGATTCTGCTCCAAAGATTGTGACATACCCTTCTACACATCATTTGCCGCCGGACTCATGGATGTCCAAATGCTTTAAAAGATTCGAGCGGTTCCCAAACATTTTGCTTACCACAACTCTTGTGGCTTTTGTCATTTTTCGCTTTTCGTCTAGGTCTTGATTTTACTCTGTTGTGATACTTTTTTTTGTCAAAAAAGAGTCTGCTTCGTCAGTTTTATGCAAGAGATTCTTAAACCGAGTCATAAAAAACAAAGTATAACTCATTACTCCACAGCCATAGGCCAAATCTCTTGTATAAAAACCAAAACAATCTAACTGGAATCAAGTTTAACATATATTGAGAAACACTTTCAGGTTCAAAGATCACTGTAGTACAAGAACAAAAGGTAAACAGGATAAACGTCAAAAACGTGTGTAGTAGAAACAGTCAAAAGGTCATTCATTGCAGAGCGCTTCAACGGAAGTAACCGTAGAGCTCCAAGTAGCAAATGCAAAAGTTCCACGGAGTTGATGTATCTGCAGTTGGACCGGTCAGAACCAGCCTGAAAAACCTAAAGGGGAGTAATGCATTTGCTGCGGTGATTGGCCATGATGCAAACTGACCGGCCTTGCACATTGTTTGGTCATCCTCATGGACTCTCAAGTCTGTCCATGTTTTCCCATCCATCGATCCCTTCAAACCCATCAAGACAACGACAACACAAAACTTTCCTAAGCACCTCTTGTCTTAAGAAGACAGGAAATAATTGTAGCAAAAATAAGATACCTGAAACTTCCAGAATCTTGTGAATGCTCTTGATCCGTCTTGTCTGAAGGTGTAATAGTTGCACATAAGCTGCAACCAAAAATCCTCACCGTGTTATATTATTTTCAGAACTTAAAGTAAATGTTGTTTTACTCAAATACATTTTCTCTTATTTCTGCGAGTATGGGTTACATATGGAGCATTTAGACCGTTTGTGTCTTTATGAGAACAGAGTATGTAGAAAGAGAAGTTATGGAGGAGACCTGATGTTCTTCGCCTAAGTCCACCACCCACCAGGATGATATATGGCCGTCTTCCATCCTAGGCCCTGCAAAGGAAGTACCCTGGTGCCAAAAAAATGAAATCATATGGTTAAATACTGTATCTAAGAGGAAAGAAGGTTCACTTCAATTAATTTTATGCTTCGTCAATTTTGTAGTTCAAGCCAAATTCTAGTCATATAATCCGAGCGAACTTGGGTGGACCATACCGCATAGGCTTTTGAAGCCAAAGCCTTTGGATCAGTGAATCTGGATGTGGGACTACTCGATGTAATGTTGATTTTCTGTAAAACATAAAGAACTCAAATAAGGAAATATTTTTCTCCAGCAGAATTCCTTGTCATGGTAATTGGATTTCCAACAATATGAATAAAGAAAGTAAGATAAAAGTGAGGTTAACCTTTGCGAGAACGGGGTTGACCCACTGATGACTACCATAAGATGTACCCACAAAGTGCAGCACCCCATTGCTGTCCCCATCACGTATGTACTGAAGCTCCTTGAAACTCGATCTCCGATGTTGGAATCTTGAACTAGAGGTGAAAAGCTTTAATAATTGAGAAGTCTGGAAATATAAACCTGGAGATGTTTACAATCCTAAGATACATGACTATGTAATTCATACATCGGTTCATTTCCTGGGGATATCAATCCGGATGTTAGGAAGCTAGCAGCCTCCTTCAACTGTACACAAGACAAAATAAGTGAGGGCTTGGAGAGAAAATCAGTCTTGAAATGACAAATTAAATAATCCCCAAATCGATAGAAGATGTTAAGAACTTACAAGACGATTGAATACTGGGATTTCTTTGCTTAGGTTGCTGTTTTCTAACTGCGTCATCATCAAAGCATAGATGGCATCAGCGAAATTAATTTAACAGAAAATGACAAAGTTCATTCAGCATATACAGGGTCAGGATCCACTTACCCTTTTAAGTAACTCATATGGCAACAAAGAGAAGCGTACATGAGGTAACAGGTCATCAAGTGACTGAAGCCTTTCTTTGAACAAACTTTTGGGGTCAGCATAGTTCATCATCTCATCTATTACTCCCCAACTGTGCGACTCCTCAGCTTTCATGCACCACATGAGAACAGCATTCAGAATCTTTTCTTCAGATGTCACCGTCAGATCTGCAGACTGCAATTCCAGGATTTAATACATGCCATAACGAAAGGAGACGTCATTCATCACTCTTGGTGATATCCATTACAATTCCATTGTTCATATATATTTCCACGATAACTAATCACTGGTCAGTGCATGAGCAACACGTTGTAGCAGTTTATTTGGGCAAGTCTCCAAGCGGGTTCAGATGTTCTTATAAGAAATAGTACGTTAGCGAAAGAGAAAACACACCTCAAGAATATCACTGAAGGTGGTCTGATCTAACAAGACAAAGTCCAAACTTGCAGTGGTACAATAGTCGAAGTGCATGGAGAACTTCCTCTTGCACATCTCCTCAATGAGTTTACATGATGAGATAGACGAAACCACTTGGAGAACTGAGCATACAGAATCCTGCAACAAAGTTCAGAGGTTAGCTTGAGAAAAGACTCAAGTTTGTCTGCTCCCACGCCCAATAAACTCGCATAAAAGAATTATTCTTGTTGTATGACCTTCTTCCAAAACGGAACGCCATCCCTGCATGTAATATATACATGACACAATATTAATATTCTTTTTACTCTGTAGTTTGAATGTGGTATTTCGTTTCTTTTCTCTTTTAGTTTCAGAAGGCTTGAAACCGCAACCCACTTCACGGCTCATTAAGCTCTCTATCATACAGAAACCATATTGTAACAGATGTACTGGAAAAGAAGTGAAACATGATAATGACAGCGAGACGTATCATTTACTCTAGAGGATTGTGAAAAGAAAAAAATTACCTCTGAGAGGCACTCCAAGAGCATTTTGCAGCATTCTTGATGAAGTGGAACAACTCCAAACCGGTCAGCTAGAAAGAGAAGATGAATCAACTCGGTGCCAAAATTCACAGTGTCTTCCATGTTCAACTCTCCACTATACATGAAATTCATCATAGCCTTGAATGCTTCTGGTGATACATCGGTTAGGTAAATCGTTGATGAATGGCTTTCACTCATCCCATTTGTAAACATCTGGATGTTCATAGAGAATAAATAAGAAAATTGAGAATCAATATATTCATGTACATCAGAACTGCGACACTAAAAGAGATTCTCACCTTTGCAAATGCAACACTCCAAAGACTTAGAATGACTTTGTGGGATTGGAAAGTGAGACTATGGTCACTGAGGTAGATTTTTATGTCACTATATTCGCCGGTTGAGTACAACTTTACCAGCTTCCCAACATCAACAGGGAAAGCACTTGGGAACATAAAGCCAGATAACGGGTGAGAAATAGGACACAAGAGTTTGACTTTTCTGCAGGAGTCAAATGCTGTTTTGCTCAATTTAAAATGGTCTATACTTTCTTCACACTGTCTCACCAATGACATCACTTCAAACTTAGAACTTAAATCCCGCAATGGAGCAAGTTCTGATTCCAAAATCTACATCAAAACAAAAGTTTGAAGGAAATTATGACGAAGATATAGAATCTCCATGTTTACTAATAAATAAATAAAAAGGTTCCTAACAAAGCATTTCACCAGGCAAAAGGGACAATTACGTCAAGGGAAGAGGATATGAGAAATTACCTGAGTTCGTCCAGTATAGATATATTGAAGAAGAGCATGAAGAATCGGGTACGACACTCCACGAAGTTGAATGACATCCCCATCAGATGATCTCAAAGGAAAATTACCTGATGCTTGTAATATAACCTTGTGAGCAGGGACATCCATTTCCTCTTCACCAACAAGGAAGACTGTGTCAGATAATTGCCAACTCTCCAAGAAATTCCCAAGTCCCCATTGTTCATAATCATAACCAGTCCCTTCCTCCACAACCTTCTCGTCACCAGACTCATCTCCTCTAACTTCACGGCAATCCACTTGCTTCCACAGCAAGATATGATTATGTGTCACAGGAAACACACTCACGTTTCTATATCCAACATGTTTATCCCAGCTGCTCAGACCAACATACTGAACATTACAATTGGGCTTGGGGTCTTGCCACTTAAATACCAGGTTCTGAAACGGATACCGACCTTTACCAATGCTAATCAACCCATCATAGATACTAATCCAGTAACTCTGAAACTCCAAAGAACAACGACAAAGATCAGAAGCTTCCTCATCGACCACAGATTTTCCATCTACCTGAATCTTCAACCTACGATTCCTATTGCTACCAATGATAACAATGTAGTGAGGACTATTATCTTTCTTATAATGGTAATGTTGAGTCCCCACATTCTCTCTAAACACCACCGTGACATCATTGTGAGCAAACGCATCAAACGCAACACAACCTCTTCCCGCTTCCCGGAACTTCAGATCATCACTCCAAGCACACTCAAAAGGTGCCACTGTCAGAAACTTGTTCTCTTTCGCCGCAACCATCTTTCTTCATAAAATCTCTTGCCTTCACCTACAATATTTCCAAACCCACAAGCCATCAACATCTATATAACCAAAGACAAAGACACTAAAAACATAAAAAGAAACAAAATTTCACTCATTGAGACATTTTCACAAACACATAGAACTCAACCAGACTCACTTTTGAAAAACCAGATCATACGTTTTGAGAAGACAATGATAACAAATGGGTTTTTAAAAAGGAACGTTATTTTCAATGAATCAGCTAGAAAGCAATCAACTTGGCAAAAAAATCTGAATCCAACTGGCTTCATACCCCACCATGAACTTCCGCCGTCAAATTTCAACCACAACGTGGTAATAAAACACGAGCAAAACAATCAGATGCAGAGTACATCAACTTTTAAATCGAATAAAGACAAAAGATTTGAGAAGCTACAAAAGGAAAAATAAAAATGGGTGATTTGATCATAAATCAGATATTTAGATGTGTGGATAAAATTTTCCGAGCGTACCTAATGAACTGTGCGTGACACGTAATAGTGAGTCAGATCTAATCCTTTTTGGAAAGAAGAGTCAAAAAAGGAAATGAGAGACACGAATACGAAGAAGAAGACATGATGAGATATTTTTTGTGTCAGGAGAAACGAGTTGGTGGATTATTGTCACCTGTACATTAATGGGCCAACTAAATCTGTATAAGGCCCACATTTTATTCTGAAACTGAGAATTAAACTCTTTTTTTGGAATGAGAAATGGATAATATGTATGAAATATTAAAAAGTATTTAAAAGTTTAATTATCTTCATAAATGCATATGATTATTTTTTATTTTTTATTAGACAAGAAAAAGAATAATCCTACACTTCCTATTTATTTTACATATCATACTTTTAAAATAAAAATACAAGCCAAAACACAAGTGTACAAAGCATTTTCGAAATGGATTTTTTGATATTGTGTACACAATTCTGAATTATTTCAAAATTTCTTTGATATTCTGCACACAATTCTTTCAAAAATAATTCTTGAATTTGAATATTCTAACAACAAACTGAAGTACTTTTTTTTAGCTAAAGTGTATGCAATTTTATAAATAGATGTCCAATGGGCTATTTCCAGAACATTTTGGTTTGATAACAATTTTGGGCATATGTATGTTTTTTTCACATAAGTATAGTAGATAGTTGGACAATGTGATTTCTGTTACATATGTAAGAGACATCCATTTTAAAGTTTTGAAATGTGTTTTAATTTTATTTTGTAGGTTTCAACACCCACTTTTAAATAATCTATACTATTAATGAGAATGATCTTTTAGATGAGAATATTATATAAAATACATGATAAATGGAGAAGAAAAGGGAATGTAATTAGTGTAAGTGTTCTTTAAAAAAGAATGAGATGAATATTCAGATTAAATTTACCAAAAATGCGCTTAAACGTGTCAGATTTTCTCATTCTTTGTTATTATTTTACGCATACTTCTGATTTTCATCAAACTACTTAACATTTTCGGGATTAATGATAGGTTTACTAACTTAGTGAATTCTTATATTAGTACATAAGTGAGCACTTTGTAGACTTGTTGTCTATTCCTAAAATGGAATCTCAAACTCAATTTTGTCTTAAAATAAGTTTCATTCATTATGCTTGATACATGAATTCAATATTCTCTAAACTCAGAACAGAATCCAATATTCTCTAAACTCAGAACAGAATCCAATATTCTTTATCCCTAATCATCTTAGATTTAAGCTACCTTGCTAAATGATTAAGTTACTTAGCAACAATCTCCAAATTCTAACAGTACCAATCATAAAAGAAAAAGCCACTTGAGAAGAAAAAAAAGATACATAGCCAGAAACAAACCATTAAACTTTTAATCATTAAGACCAATAAACTTGAGAAACAGAAAAAGAGTCTTGACCAATCCTACATTTACCCCATATATAGCTCAAAATCCAACAATTGCAGCAAACTCTCACAAGCAAATCCACCCCAACAAAAGCACTTACCCCGATCCATATATCACAACATTGCAGCAACCCCAAAGCCGATCATCGCGCACAAAAGAGAACAACATACATGAGAAGGTTTATGCTGGACCGCAAAGATAAACGAGAGTTAAGTTGTTATAGCTTGAGATGGCAATTTCGGGTGGTTATGCTCTGCTTCATAAGTAACAATAAGCATTGCCGGATCTTCCAAACATCTCTCAACATGCTTCCTCGCTGGACAACCTCTCATGCTACTACATTTGTAATATCCTCTGCACACAAAAATCCAATACAACACTTCCTTAAAAGGACTCATCTTACTTGTGTCATCTCTTAGCCATTTTTAGACTCTTTTTTCTCATCAAAACTCAAAAGCCTTAATGTTAAAAGGATGGTTCTTTGCATGTGACATCAATCTTTATCACTTCTTAACATAACAAAATATGATCAAGAAGTGTATACCTGGGATAAGGAGAGCCCTTGATGGGCTTCTGACCATATTTTCGCCATGAATAATCATCAGGAGGGATATCTGCAACCTTGTTACTTATAGCCGGTACTCTAATCGATCTCCTAACCCGATGTTTCCTGTCAATTTCCCAATCAGATTAACTACACCATCTTAGTAAAGAGAGGCTATGAAAACGAAACAAAAATATGGAACTGACCTCTTCTTAGCGCAGTGGCATCGGCTAGAGCTCCCGCATTTTAAGCTTCCATGTTCATCTCCTTTCAAGGGGCATTTCCTCTTAGAATGTAGTGAATTCTGATCAGTTGAACTAGGAACCCCAAAATGGAAGGAGTTCTTTCCCTCTATATTAGCAACACTACCATCTATGCTAAGTGAAGAAACAAAGGACCTAGTGGATGACATAGTTGGAGTACAACTAGAGTTATCGAAACTCAAACTTATCCCACCATTGCATTTCCTAAGCATAAGCTCAGCTTGATGTTTCTGTAGCTGCTGTTGCTGATGAAGATGGTGAGCTTGTAACCGTTCATGAAACTGTTGCTGTTGCTGCTGCTGCTGCTGCTGCTGCTCCTGCTGTTGTTGTTGTTGTTGTTGTTGTTGTTGTTGTTGTACTGGAAACAAAGTAGGATAATTCGAAGGAGGCATTGTCTGCTGATTAAGCTGAAGGAGAGGAGCTTTAGCATTTGAGTTTAAACTAAAAGAGCGAGTCCCTAAAGTGAGTGAATCTGAAGGTTGTCTCAAGCTCAATTCCTGGAAACCAGACCGGAGTACCGGTGTTTTCTGAGAAGATGATGATGGAACTTCTGTTGTCCTTTGTTGACATGGATCAAGTAAGAGACTTTGAGAGACATGACTCTGAAGTTTCTTAGCTCTTCTAAACCTAGCATGACCAACACTACTGCTTAACAAACTCCCAACTCTCTTGAACCTAATCACAGCTTCTCTAGTTTCAGATACTAAATTCTTTTCAAAACCAACATGATCTTGTTGCTGTGATCTATGTAAAAGATTAAGAACTCTATGACAACTCTCAACAGCTGCTCTGTTTGTTCCTTCTATCTCCTCCATCTAAGAACCCTAATTTTTTCCCCCAGAAAACAAAACTTTCACTCAGAATACAAAAGAGAACAGAAAATGGGAGAGACCCAGATAGTCAAGTTTCAAGCTTACACAATCCCATCTTGAAGAACAGCTCTGAGTCTCTTATAAGAAGAAGATCAAGGTTAAAAAAAGAGAAGGAATTGGGAGATATAGAGAGAGAGGGAATGAAGAAGAGGGAAAAGTAAGAGGGGTTCCTTGGATGCTTGTAGAGCTAAAAAGAGGGTCAGTGTTAATGAGTTGTCAAACCCAAGATTCCTCCACCATCTTTAAAGGAGAGGTTCGAGAAAACGAAAGGTGTGAAAGAGAAGACTTTCTTGCACACACACACAGAGTCACTCTTCTCTTCTCTCTCTTTTAAGTTGGCTTCAGCAATCACTCAACCAAAACAAAACAAATATTGAAAGCATCCTTATGATTTTCTTTTTTACCCCAAAACAAACAACACACTGTGAAACAACAAATCATTTTATTATAAATAAAAAAAGACAACTTTATTTTTTGGAAAAGCAAAGAGAGGAAAAAAAGGAGAGAGAGAGAACGAAACCGGCGTCTGTCACAGATTCAGAGGTGGGTCCTACTCGAAGACTCGGGTCGTAATTATTATTTTTGCAGTTTAGGTTTTTCTTCTTTTAGTATAATAATAAAACAAATTTAATTGTTCTCTGACATAAAAAAGATAACTAATCAAACTTAGCATCATCATACTTCGGACATTTTGTTGACCTCTTTTATCTTTAAGTTTTTTTTGTTCATATAATACCGTATTGTTTTCTTTTATGATATAAAAATATACGAATGTTTCATTGTTATTCACGAGTTTAAAAAAAAAGAGAGAAAGTTAATTTCCAAGTTTTTGATAAGTAACTTGACAAAACAAAAAAAGTAAAAGAAAAAGTGGTACCAAACTTTTTTACGCAGTTTCTAACGGTTACTTAGTACACTTGAGGTGTCTTTTTATTCTACGGATCAATGATGTGTTTTTAAGCATAAGTGTTGCTAAATGCAGAAATTTATATACTAACAAACATTACATTTCCATTACTAGATATTGGAAATTTTGGTGTTAAATGTTTTGAGTATTATAAGTTTTCTCTATCTATTAATCTAACATTTTAGCATCCATTAGTTATGAAATTTCAATATATTATTGTTGAAGATTTTTTTTGTTATGTATAATGAATTATAACGTTACAATTAATAGAAAATCTATCGAAAATTGGCTTTTTAACATAAAGTAACGCATGTTATCATTATTAAGCGACAAACGAATTTATATTTTATATTAGGTATATGACAATTGGTAATGGACGAATCATACGTTACTTTTAAATTAGTAAGAAAGACATCGTCACGCCAACTAGTCAAGTGCGCTTGTTCTAGTAACGTATGTTTAGGGAACTAGCCACACCGAATCTAATTCACGTGTGGTTTTTGTGGTGAAAGATCGACCAATGGTTTAAAGTATTGTTGGTGGTTTAAATCTGGCTGAAGTAAAACCATATTAATACCTTACTATTGCTTTCTCTTGCGGTTTCAATATAGCAGTTTTTAAATAGTCCGCTTTCTAAATTAAAGTAACGCACATCATAATCATTAGGCGACAAAACAAAATATATATTCTACCATTATATACAAGACATTTGGTTATGGAAGAATCGTACGTTACTTTTGAAACGTTAAGAAAACATCGTTACATCAACTAGTCAAGTATTCTTGTTCAAATAACGTATATTAGGAGAACTATATAACTATGTCGAAACTAATTCACGTGTGCTTTTTATGAAAGATCGACAAGTGGATAATTTCTTCATCCAATAAACAAACCCAAAATTCTAACCCGGTAAAAGTAAAAACCTTATTAATACCTTAATATTGCTTCCTCTTGCAATCATAATGTAATACATTGCTAAATGTAGAAAAATATCTACAAACAAACACCACAGCGATTCCAATACTAGATATTGGTGACTTCTTGAGTATCATAACTTGTTTCCCATATATCAATTTAACATTTTAGCATTCAAAATTAGTTATGAAGTTTCAATTATTCTTGCTGGAGATAAATTTTATTTACTAGGCATAAATCAATCACAACGTGATATGTGCATGCTTAGTTAATAGAGTATCTATCGAAAATTCGCTTTTTTTAATTAAAGTAACGTATATCATCATCATTATTAAGCGACAAACGAATTTAGACATTTTACCATCATTTACAAGATAATTGGTGATAGACGAATCATACGTTACTTTATAGATAGTATAAAATAAAATTACGCCAACTCGTCTATTGCGCTTGTTTTAGTAACATATGTTAGATGAATTGGCCACGTTGAATCTAATTCATGTGTGCTTTTTGTAGAAAATCGACAAGTAGATAATTTATTCGTCACAATGACCCAAGATTCAAACCTAATTGAAATAAAACCCTAGTAGTACCTTATTATTGATTCCTCTTGAAATCTCAATACAACAGTTTCTAATTAGCACATTTGACGTGTCTTTCCATTCGACAAAGTTTTGGTAAAATATATGCGGAATTTAACAAAATTATAAGACTTTGTCTATAAGGGAATTTATGAAAAATTTGTTTCTCCAATTAACATCATCATCATTAATCGAAAAAGATGCTTACACACTTAATCAATCATGTACAAGAAAATTGGTGATGAACGAGTTATATGTTATTTTCAAGACAGTAAGAGAAACATTGTTACGTCAAGTAGTCAAGTACGTTTGTTCTAGTATCGTATGTTGTGGGGGAATTAGCCTTGTCGAATCTAATTCACATATTATTTTTGTGGAAATTTGACTAATGGATAGTTTATCCGTCCATAAAACAATGACCCAAAATCCAAATTTGGTTGAAGTAAATCTCTATAAATACCACGTGAATTTAACTATGTTTTGTGTGCAAATTTTTTTATTTCCCAACAGTTTAGAAATATCTAGAAACAAATGCAAAAAGACAACCAAATTTCTTCAAAATTATGTTTTAAAAAAAGAAATAAGAAAATTCATCTTTAATTTTGCATTTTGTATTAAAAATTGTTAGAAAACTTTTTTTTTTGGTGAACAAAATTGTTAGAAAACTTTTATACATCTCTCTTTAATTCTTGTATTAAAGGTACACTTCACAAGTTTTTTTTTGGTTATTTTTCTTTTGACTTCTCAATAATGGCTAAGTCATTCGATTCACAAGGATTCCGTGTACTTCTCCATTTAGTCCAAACAAGGAAACAAATATTTATAGAAATGACAACATTATCCTAATCATACATTCAAATATCCAAAAAGGACACAATCTCCTTTAAAAAGCCATTTTTGAATCTTCTTGGATAAACAAACAAAGTGTCTGTCTCACACCAATGTTTCAAATTTTAAGATTACAATTAAATAAATATAAATTGCTAAGTTTCTTTCTACACAAGACATTCCACTGCTCCTGCACTTTTCTTTCTTCTCGGTCTAGAAAAGATTCAATGAATAGCTCTTTAGTTGTTGCATTCAGGGAGCTTCCGAGAATAAACTAGCACCATTACAAATTCCTTTGCAGATGAACCTATTGACGCAGCGACTCTTTGATGCTTAGAAGTTGTTTCCAACCATAGGTCTACTAAGCTGTGAAGCTGCAACGTTGGGATCACTGGTTCTCCCATACATGTTATCTCTACCTGTTTACAAAAAAAAAACATAGAGTAGTTAAGGTTCAACACCGGTGGGTCGAAAAAGTCCCAGATCATAAGATATCACCCGGTACACAAGTCGGAAATAAAAGGGAGAGTTAACTTTAGTTTAAACATTTATGGGGACCTTACAGTCATATTGATAAGCACAAGACTTGAACCAATGTATAGAACTACGGTCTATGTGATTCCATATTAGACCGAGTGGATACCTCATATAAAACAGAAAAGTAGCCACTGCATAAGATAAGATTGCTTACCTCATCTTCACTCTTGAGATCAAGCTTCCTCATGAGGTACTTTTGGATAAAAGAAACTGGAATATTTCCATCCCTACCATATAATGAGACAGGGGATCAACTCTGGCACAATATAATTCTCCCAAACAAGAAAATAGACACCTCCCAGTCAAGGATTAGGTGTGATGGGCCAAAAAAGAAGAAGGCTTTATCAAGAAACGTATACCACAGAAAACAAACATGACATGGAAACTCGGGTAAAACAACTGCGAAATCGAATTCAAAGCCATCAATGCAATAATAAGTAATATTTGATCACAGACTTCACAGTTGACATATAAAAACTTAGTGACAAGAAACAGAGCAAAGCAAAAAGAACAACTTACCTTATTCTCAAGTAGTTTGCTGGAATCTGAGGCAATGATGCTTCTCCTTCCCTGAAACCAGTAAAGCCGTGTCACTAAGAGATAGAAATGAAAAGACACAGAAAATATTGAATATCAGAAGTACTCAGAGTCTCAGATACAGAACAGGAATCTCACTGATTACTTGACGCTACAAGTGAGAACCAAACATGACCGTTTCTCCTCTCCTGTTTTAGGCTTGCTGCACCTGGTAACAGTGGAATTCTAGAATCACCAAAAGTAGATGACCTTTTGCGACGAGTCCGACGCGTTCGTTTAAGTGTAGCAGTTTCTGATGTTGTAGGATCACCGTTATTGCTGATCTCTTCCTCGAGTTTACACTTTCTTTTATGATCCTTTGTTTTGGTTTTACTCCCCTGAACATCATTGTGGGATGCGTTTCCAAGCTCAGATTTTGGGTCCTTTGTTCCGTTTGCCACATCCACAAGAAAATTTAGAGGTTTCCAAAGATGTAATTTGGAATCCCATGGTTCATCAACATCCTTGTTTCTTCGATTAGAGAGGGACTGGTTAGGATTTGCATATGAAGACTGCAAAAAAAGAATTAATAAATAAATAAATGTATGGGGAACTATATAAAGACCATAATCAGTCATAACGTTGTGTTTGGACTTGGTAAAGAGAAAAAGTAAAACATAAAGGTAAAGAGAGAACTGCAATGATCACCTTCTTTACCTGTCTTTTATTCTGAGTAAACTTTTTAAGTGTTTCAGGCGAGCTTGCGCTCTCTACATGATCATCTCCAAATTCTTCTTCCTTCTTCACTGTTCTCTTAGTGAATGAACCACTACCTCTTACATCTTTTCTCGTAGCAGCTTTTGTTCTTTTTCCTGTTGTACCAGCTTGTGCTGAAACCCTGGGTGTGCTTACCACCAAAGACGAGATAGACCTCTCCTTCCTCTTTGCAGGTAATGAGATGGAGGACACAACTTCAGGCGCTCTCTCCTTTTTACGTTTTAGAGGAAATAATTTGGCTCTCAAGTCTTGCAAAATGTGGTCAGGCCTAAAATAAATACATAAGAGTGGTTCTTTAGAAAATGAATAAGTTCGCCACCAACAAAGCTCTTACTGGTGACCAACTAGTAAGAGAGAGTGTAGTACTAAAGAGATTTGTTTCAGGTTCTAACAAAAAATTGTTGGTGTCAGCGAAAGTATTAAACTAGCCAACATATTCAGGTCATAACTGCTTCTGAATCGAAATGACTTTTCTTGATTAACTTCACACTATGCCACAAAAATTACGGAAGAACCTTCCATATGTGGCACACCTCAGCATAATCATGTACAACTTTTCAGCATTATGTAAGAAAACTTCGTTTCATCAACAGTAAGAGCCAAAAGGCTTCTAACAGTCTATACAAGGAATCACTGCTAAACCAAGACCGAGGAGAAAATTGTGTAAGGAATAAAGAAGAAGAAGAACTTACCTTAGTTTCTCCAGTGGGGTACCCCCGAGGTCAATATCGCATACTGGACAGCTCTCTATCTCATCCTCTGTGATTTTCTCATAAATGCATTTCCTACAAACTGCATAAAAGTGATATAAGAACTTGTTTCATTTCAATAGATAGTAACTATCAAGTAAGAACAAAATCTTTTGTAATAAAGGCGACCAACTTACATAAAAACAAACAATTTCTCAGATCAAAAGTTTAAGTAAAGAATGAATAGCATAATGTTTGAGGTTCAATGCAAGTTGGCTCGCTGCCAAGTTTGAATTTATTAGATGCAAGTTAGATTATCGGACTCCTTCCACCAAATCCATTATAGCAAGGCCGATAATTGGTATGGTCTCTACTGCATCAAGTTATATTAGTTGTCATGGCAGAAGCTTGTAGACAAGTGGTTAATGAGCATCATACTGTTTGGTTTTAAAATCAAGAAAATCCATAGCTACCAACCTAAACAAAAGAGATGGAATCACAAATTTGATGGGGATACTGCATTCATCCCCAGAAACAAAACCGTGAAGCATTTAACACCTAATTTTGGCACTGCAGTAACTCAAAAAGAGATTCTGCAGGGCGTTCTGAAAATTTTATTAAATTGAGATAAGCAGTTGGTCAGTTGTACAACGGAACCGAACTGTTAACATTTACCTTTTTAAAATCAGATGGAATGAGTAAAATAATTACAGAGTAACAAGGTATATTTCTCCGTAAACGGTAACAAAGAATTGGTTGTGTAAAGCTTGGAATGGTAGATTGATTTAGACTCCAAAAGGAATATAAACTAAATTTGAATAAATTACAGAGATCAGCAAATACTTCAACATGCAGAAAACTCACTACTAATCTGGATTGTATGTTAAAAGAAATAAATTAAGCCATTCCAAACAGAAAATGATCTAAACTGTCTTAATTGTATAATATCATGTAGAAGAAAGAGGCTGATAAATGCTACTTAATCCAAATATTAACTTACATTAAACCGATGAGAGTAGATTAAAGCACTTGTTACTCGAACTTCCTAACACAAAACTTACAAGTTGGATATAACAAAGCAACTGAATCTAACTAACAACATGATTAGCCAAAACCAAATTTGGACGTCATGAGTTTGACCAAACCATCTTTGACGAAGAAGAAGACACTCACAAATTTTACCTAAAGAGACGAATAAAGGAGGATTCTTGCAGTCTAAATGTAAACAAAGATTACAAATTCTGCTCAACAACAACTATTACTTTAGTTGAGAAAACCAAACAAAACTATTCATTGACTCGAGTTTCATCAAATCGACTGAGACATAGAGGAGATCATAAGTGGCATACGAGACTAACAACAAGAATCATGCAGATATTCAATCCAAATCAGCAAGAGGAAGAAAAAAAAAACACAACAGAGAACCAATCAAAGAAGACGATAAAGACGAGAAATTGCGAAAATTAGAAACCGGGTAAAATCGAATCGAAACGTAAATCGAGAAGGGGAAAGAGGAACTAACACGTGTGAAGACACTCTGAAATGGTAGTGGCGTCACGGAGGAGTTTGTCACAGAGAGGACAAGTCATGCATGCCACCACCGTTTCTCTCTTCACTTTAGCCACCATGTCTCCTTCCATTGCTCTCTTAACGACTCCTTTAAATCCTTGATGTCTATCTAAACGAGGATTGATCGATGAATCGCACGTACTATCCCCAAAACTGCATGTAGAAGAAAAACAACGACCCACCAAAAAAAAGAACCCAGATTTACGTTAAACAACAACTCTCGTGCGAGATACCTACATTCAAATCCAAATCCGATGGAGACTCAAGACCGAATATATCCGTAAAGGGTCGAAGAAAATCAGAGTGAAAGAAGTCTCAATCGGAAGAAATAGAGTGATGAAGAAGAGTCGACGAGGTTGAAGAAGGGAGAATCTGGGGATAAAAATGGAGAGAGATTCGAAGGAATAGGGTGAGTATAAAACAGAGGAGGAGACGATCTGAATCGAGGAAGAAGGTGAAGGTGAAGAAGAAGAAGGAAGGGGTCTCTCTAATAAAGAGGCAAGAGGGGTCTTCGTGTTGAGGAGAAAGAAGAGAAGCGAGCGATACCGTAAAGAGTAAAAGACGTTCCTTTCTTTACTCTGTTTTTATTTATTTCCCAATTGTGTAAATGGGCTTTTCCGAGGCGAAACAATGGTTTAGGGCTGCAAAGTCCACCACCGATTTAACCCTCTCTCCTTTTTTACTGATATTGCGTGATTTTAATCTTTTTATTTTTGTTTATTGACATCATTAGGAAAATTACTTGGAAATAAACAAGATGAAGAGGTGAGTCAATTAATTAATAAAACTTAAGAAATGAAGAATTAAAAAATGAAGAGGAGGAATCAATTACACTTGACAGAGAGTATGCTTCTCAATGATTGAATTTTTGGTTCTAAATATATATGTACAAAAGGGAATTACGAGAAAATAGCATCAAAGTAACCGGAAACAATCATAAATATTATAACTGTTAATAAAAATTAAAACCCTTTAAATAAATAAAATTTGAAAATAAAATATTTATATATATATATATATTGTTTATTATTTCTTTTTAAAATTAACGAGTTTAAAGATGTCTATATTTAACTCAATAATTTTTCGTTAATGAACTCTAATAAATAAGTAAAATCTATATGTCCATATGTTATCTCAAGTAAATTTTATCTAATTTATAACTTGGATGTCAAATTCATAATGGATATTTTGAAACATTTTTCCGAAAAGTTGTAAAAATGGCATAAGCTGAAAAAATCGAATACATCTTATCACTTCGCGATCAATTGGAAGGTCACATATCTCTCGCAAGAGCCAACAGTTTTTATGAAAGATCGACAAGTAGATAATTTAATAGTCCATAAAACTTCTAAAATTCAAAGCTAGCTGAAGTAAAAGTGTAAAACCTTATTAATACCTCAATATTGCTTCCTTTTGCAATTATAATTTAACTGTTTCTAAATGTAGAAAAGCATGTACTAACAAACACTACACTGATTCCAATACTAAATATTGGTAAATTGTTAAATCTTTTTGAGTATATACTTTTCTTATATATCAATCTAACATTTTAGTATCCAAAATTAGTATGAAATTTTAATGGTTCTTGCTAATAAATTTTATTTGTTAGGCAAAAATGAATCACAACATAATACATGTTTAGTTAATAGGTATGTATCGAGTTTCTACTTTATGAATCAAAATAATTCACATCATCACTAAGCGACAAAAGAATTTACATATTTCGTCACAGTATGCAAGACGAATCGTACGTTACTTTTAAAACAGTAGAAATACATTTTTATGCCAACTCGTCAAGTACGTTTGTTATAGTAACGTATGTTAGAAGAACTAACCGTTTTTATTTTATTTTAGGAATTATCCGTATTGAATCTAATTTATGCGTTATTCGGTAAAAAAACGACAAGTAGATAATTTATTCGTCCATAAAACAATGACTATTTTTTTTTTGTAAATAACATTCAACACCCCATAATAGAGAGATCAATCAAATATAAACTCATCCAGGGGTTAAAAATTTCAATTCCCAAATTCGACCTCAAACATTCCAGTTGTTCCTCCAAACTCCAAAGTACAAAGCTGTGAATTTCCCACTCTTGAAAATCATTGACAGTACATTCTATCAACGTGTCAAAACATCTATGGTGGCTTGGGAGAATTTCCACTAAGCCAATCAAAAGAAGTCAAATCTTAGTAAACTAGTAATTTTGCTAGCACATGTACACCGCGCCGCACTATATCTGTATCTCAACATTAATCCTCTCCGTATAAAAATCAAATAAATACATTGATTTATAAATATTAAAAAATCTGAGTTAAGCGAAAAAAAATAAAAGAGCAGAAGTCTCTAAACATGCACGAGGAAGCTCTGAATCTCCAGATATGAAATCGTAGAAACAGACTCTCGCATTTATCGAATCCTATTGCAGAAGAATCTGAAAACCCTAATCTGCTCATCGTTTTCTTCAATTGCTTGTTGAAGAAGCAGAGAATCTCCGAGATCTGTGTTCTTCCCTCTGGGAATGTGCTTCTTCTTCTTCGTGGAGAACGATTAAAGCGCAACGGAGATAAAATATATGAAGCGTTCTCTGAGAAGTTACGCACATTGATGAATCAAGTTCGTCGTTGGCAGAGGATTCTGATCCTCTCGCTGCTATTGTTATCTGTTTTAGCTCCGATTGTTTTCGTTTCGAATCGGCTCAAGAGCATCACTTCCGTCGGTGAGCTTCTTCTACTTCTGCGGTTTCTTCAATTCGCTTTCTAATTTTGGTCTCAGGGATGTTAGATTGATGGATATGGCGATAGTATAGTGAAGAGTTGTTACTTGATTGCAGATTGCGTTGATTAGATTTCTGGAATTCGTTACTGGATTTACCTTTGTTTGATTTAGTCTCAGCTTTTGGATTACGCTTCTGAAAGCTGTTTTGATTTTGTCTATTGATTGTTTTCTGGCAGATAGAGGAGAATTCATTGAAGAATTATCCGACATTGTACGTATATCCTGAGCTTAGATCCTTCTGTTCTAATCCTCACCAGGAACTCTTCAGTATTGCTGTTTGATTGTGCAATGATTCTATATCGTAGCGTTGCGTATTATCCTATTCATTTTCTCGAGAATGCACAACTGAGATGCTGCTACTTTTATTCTGCAGACAGATAAGACCGAGGATGAACTTAGACTTACTGCTATTGAACAGGTTCTGTTCGTTTAAGCATTCCATAAACTTTGTTTAAGCATTCATTTTGTTGAAGTGTGGTTGCTTTGTAATTCAGGACGAAGAAGGCTTGAAGGAGCCTAAACGTATTCTGCAGGATCGAGATTTTAATTCTGTGGTTTTGTCAAATTCCTCTGATAAAAGTAATGATACTGTGCAGTCTAATGAGGGAGACCAAAAAAACTTTCTCTCAGAAGTTGATAAGGGTAATATATTTCGGATCTTGTGTTATTTTGTTTTGTTGTCATTATCGGGGAAGCTTTCTTATCTTTAGATACCATGTATTTCAGGAAATAATCACAAACCAAAGGAGGAACAAGCAGTTTCACAGAAAACCACAGTAAGCTCGAATGCGGAGGTACGTAGTTTAATCCAGTTGATTTGAAGATAAAAGGAACTTGATTATGGATTAGTTAGAAGCAATTGACTATGAGAATTCTAGTATCTTTTTGTCAAATCACAGGACACTTTCTTCAATGGGATTTGCTAACACTTGTTAATAGAAAATCGAATTTAGAATTTGCATCCAGATAGTCATAGCATATGCTTTAATTTTGTAATGTATGTTCCATTTCCTGTCTCAGGTGAAAATTTCAGCAAGAGATATTCAACTTAATCATAAAACGGAATTCCGACCCCCTTCAAGTAAGAGTGAAAAGAATACAAGGGTTCAACTTGAAAGAGCAACAGATGAGAGGGTAAAGGAGATCAGAGACAAAATTATCCAAGCGAAAGCCTATCTGAATTTGGCCCTACCTGGGAATAACTCCCAAATCGTAAAGGAGTTGAGAGTTCGAACGAAAGAGCTGGAACGGGCTACTGGTGATACTACCAAGGATAAATATTTGCCAAAGAGGTGAGCACAGCTGATTGATTCAAAGGGAGTCCTGTTCCATCCTGTAAAAAGTTTTGGCCTTTACTTATGAAGCTAAATCTTAATGAATATTGTGTTAATTTAGAAGAGTCATACATAAATGTTTTGTTTCTTTTCAGCTCTCCTAACAGATTGAAGGCCATGGAAGTTGCGTTATACAAGGTCAGCCGTGCCTTTCACAACTGCCCTGCCATTGCTACCAAACTCCAAGCCATGACTTATAAAACCGAAGAACAAGCTCGGGCGCAGAAGAAACAAGCAGCATATTTAATGCAGCTTGCAGCAAGGACTACCCCAAAAGGGCTTCATTGTCTCTCAATGCGGTTGACAACAGAATATTTTACCCTGGATCACGAAAAAAGGCAGCTTTTGCAACAAAGTTATAATGATCCTGATCTCTACCATTACGTAGTCTTCTCTGACAATGTTTTGGCCTCTTCGGTTGTTGTTAACTCTACAATCTCCTCATCAAAGGTAAATGTTTCACCTTTATTCTCTTTCTTTCAACATGTTGTGGTTCAGTTCCTTTATACTCCTGAATTTGATATCTGGACAAATGCTTTAGGCTTCTACTGTGGTTAGTACCATATATAGGATATTGTCTAGTTATGAAACTAGGAAAAGGAAGTTACATTTTGTGTGCTCTTTGTTCAGTGAATAACTTTATCTTTTTTTAAATTACAGTTGAGAAACCTTGCATTGTTTTATGTTTTCATGATTCAAAACTTATGCCCCATATTGCAAGCATCTTACACTTGTTAATTCAAAACTCAGGTATCATTTTAAATCATGTTGCAAGCATCTTAAACTTGTTAATGCAAGATTCCCGATCCAAACTTGTGTTTTTAATGCTCTTTTCCGAATCTCTGCTGAAGCCACATGTCTTTTAACAAATGATATTACTGCTTGCAGGAACCGGATAAAATAGTATTCCATGTGGTGACAGATTCACTCAATTACCCAGCAATCTCAATGTGGTTTTTACTAAACCCAAGTGGCAGAGCTTCAATCCAAATCCTAAACATTGATGAAATGAATGTCCTGCCATTGTACCATGCTGAATTGCTGATGAAGCAAAATTCAAGTGACCCAAGAATCATTTCAGCGCTCAACCATGCACGCTTCTATCTCCCAGATATCTTCCCAGGTCTAAACAAGATCGTACTCTTCGATCATGATGTAGTAGTGCAAAGGGATCTAACTAGACTGTGGAGCCTTGATATGACGGGGAAAGTTGTTGGAGCTGTAGAGACTTGTCTTGAAGGTGATCCTTCATATCGTTCGATGGACTCATTCATTAATTTCTCAGATGCATGGGTTTCTCAGAAATTTGATCCCAAGGCTTGCACTTGGGCATTCGGGATGAATCTATTTGATCTCGAAGAATGGAGAAGACAGGAGTTGACTTCTGTATACCTGAAATACTTCGACCTGGTACAACATTTTATCACCTTTTAGTTCTCTGCATCAAAAATTCACACTGTTACCTTGATGAGTTTTGAATTCAAAATGGTTAATGTGGCTTATGTCCGTCAATAGAACATCTTACATATGTGTATGTTGTGAAATTGTTGTTTTGGTTGCAGGGAGTAAAAGGACATCTGTGGAAAGCAGGGGGATTGCCAGTAGGTTGGTTGACTTTTTTCGGGCAAACGTTTCCGTTGGAAAAGAGATGGAACGTGGGTGGGTTAGGTCACGAATCAGGACTCAGGGCAAGCGACATCGAACAAGCAGCGGTTATACACTACGACGGGATCATGAAACCATGGCTGGACATCGGTATAGACAAGTACAAGCGCTACTGGAACATACATGTACCTTACCATCACCCTCACTTACAACGGTGCAACATTCACGATTGATTTTTTGAAACAAGTTACCACAAAACTTAGATTCAATTCGATTCTTTTCTTCTTTCCAAAATGTTATAATTAGCTTCATTCTTTAAACGATTTCTTGTGTAAATCTTTGTTCTTTTTGACACAACACACAAAATTCTCAGAGCAGAATATCAGATATAGTTCACAGCAACATAGGTGTTGTTCGTTCTTTGGGTTGTTATATATTGCAATCTGGATGCAGTTTATTATGATGTATCAGTAGAGAAGAGAGAAAAAGATTGTGTTGGAGGGAAAGAGATGAAATATGACACGTGGAGGGCGTCGATTGGTGGAGTATGGATAGAAGCATATCCAAGTTAGATGGCTTGTGTTGGTTCGAACAGATTTTTTATCCACCACATATTTATGTTTGATCCAAAAGCCAACACAAGCAAAGAAATTAAAAGTGTTCTTGTTGCTGTAGAACACAAACAGAACAAACAAAAAATCAATTGAAGAGTCTCTCAGTCGTTAGGGGAAGCAAATAGAGAAATGGCTAGCTTTACTGCCTCCGCTTCCACCGTCTCCGCCGCTCGTCCGGCTCTCCTTCTCAAGCCTACCGTCGCCATCTCTGCTCCTGTTCTTGGTAAAAAAGCCTTCCTTGATCTTTCTCAGATCTCATCTTTTAGTAGAAATTCATTCTGGTTATGTGCAAAGTGAAGAAGATCTTTGTTTGCTTATATTTGTTGAGTGGTTTTGAAAACATGTATAGAGATAAGTCTAGTTTGGTGGTGAATCAACAAGAAGTCAAGAAACAATTTTGATCTAAAGGTTTGATTGTAGTCAGAACCAAACATTAATAATAGAAGTATTGTGTAAATGAGAGTGTGATTTTAGACCAAACTTTAGTTTAGTGGAGAATCAACAATAAACAAATGTTGATTGTAACCAGTTTAACTATTGTTTGCTCAGGTTTGCCTCCAATGGGTAAGAAGAAGGGAGGAGTGAGATGTTCAATGGAGACAAAGCAAGGAAACGTCTCAGTCATGGGGGCTGGAGTTTCAGCTGCAGCAACAGCTGCTTTGACGGCGGTGATGAGCAATCCCGCGATGGCTTTGGTTGATGAGAGGATGTCAACAGAAGGAACAGGATTACCCTTTGGTCTAAGCAACAACCTCTTGGGTTGGATTCTGTTTGGAGTCTTTGGTTTGATCTGGACTTTCTTCTTCGTCTACACTTCATCTCTCGAGGAGGATGAAGAATCTGGTCTTTCACTCTGAAGGAAGAATCAATCTTTCGTCTTCTCATTTCCATTTTCATGTGAGAACATGAATCAAAAGTGTTCACCCTTCTAGTTTCTTGTAATTGTTAAGTAAAGACTAAAAACTATTTTCATGTGTGTTTACTTTCCCCCATTCTCTTTATCTTGTCATAACATTGATAAGGAGGAGATTATGTGATTATTAAATATCATGCATGACATGTTCATCAAAACCAAACAATTGAAATGGATGTATTCAAAAGCCCATCCATAATGGTCAGTGAGAACCAAATTGATAAATTAATCTTACATTTACATTTCAATCACTGATTATTACACAAGTTTTAGAGTCTCTTGATGAATACACATATAGTTAACATGGGGTAAGACAATAAAGCAAATTATCATTTATTCATTCATTACATAATATATTTGGTAGTAAACCATCTTCACTCCATTCTCCATAGATGATCAATAAAGACCAAACTCACTTTTTACCATGGAGATTATCAAAGTAACCTTTAGTATCACTCTCAAACTTATCTCTTGAAATGGTAGAAGATCCGTTGCTCCCCGGCGCTACCATGTAGCCACCTCCTCCACTACCGCCACCACTCTTCCCTCCTTTCCCTCCTCCTCCTCCTCCACAACCACCACCATTTTTCCCTCCTCCACCACCACCACCACTTTTCCCTCCACCACAACCACTTTTCCCTCCTGCTCCACCGCCGCTTATTCCTCCTCCTCCACCACCACCTTTCCCTCCTCCACCGCTACCACCTTTTCCTTCCATTCTTTGAAATCTTAGAAGTTCTTAGTGACTCTTTAAGAAAACTTAAGTTTTGTTTAAAAGTGAGAGGTGAGAGGACGGATATTTATAATAGAGTAAATTTTCAAGTAGATGGTTGATGAGGTCAATAAGGTCGAAGAGGCGGGAAGACCTGCTCGTTTCACGAATTAGTCATATTATTTTATGCAATTTCGTTTATTTAATTGTTGTTGAATGTTAGGGAAGCTTTATCAAGTTCTGCAGTTGTTTATTTGGAGTGGCCAGAGTTCTTTCTAACCGAACAAAAAAAAACAATTACAGAAAAAACTAACTTAGTCATGAAACTTTTTTTTGTTATGTATTGTTTCCTCCTACTATGTATTTCTATTTAATGAAAACTCTTTAACAAAATAAACATTGATGAGGTCGAAGTAGCGGGAAGACATGTTCGTTTCAATAAACCAAACCTTAACCTCCAATTAGAATTGACTATGTCTCACCGTGGCCAAAACATTGACTCATGTAATCATGTGTGAACACGAATCAGTAGTGGTACGAATCTAGTTTCTTGTAATTTGAAAGTAAAGATTAATACTATTTAATTCCAGTGTGGTATCCCAATTATCTTTATCTTGTCATGACAATGAGATGATGTGATTATTAAATATCATGACATGTTCATCAAAACTAAACAAATGAAATGGATTAACTTGAGAGCCCAAAAATGCCAGTGAGAACCAAATTGCTACTAAATAAGTCGTACCAACTTAATGTTCAAATCACTGAATTGTACACTTCTTGCATGATATAGACCCATATTGGAACTCTTTTATAGTACCATATATTCAAAAGAGAGTAAGACGAGGTATAGCAAAATCTCATTTTATTTATTCATTAGATACTAGATTTGGTAATAATAACCATCTCCATGGCATAGCTATTCATTACAGATCAAATTCACTTCACTTGTTACCCTGTCCACTACCATGCAAATTATCAAAGTAACCTTTAGGATCACTCTCAAAGTTATCTCTTGAAATGTAAGAAGATCTATTGCTCCCTGGTGCTACCATGTAGCCACCTCCGCCCCCACCACCACCGCTTTTCCCTCCTCCACCG
>Ga0041059_1000206_pt1 | contig 38809 bp, 31 predicted proteins | sample AraColnosormetaG_FD_56232 | JGI IMG/M metagenome (GOLD analysis project Ga0041059, IMG submission 56232) | Arabidopsis roots microbial communities from North Carolina, USA - Col MF nosort | ecosystem: Host-associated > Plants > Roots > Unclassified | place: USA: North Carolina | collected...
TTTTTTTTTTTTTTTTTTGGTTTTAATGTGAAGAAGTTGTTTTTCTTTTGCTGTGGATTATTATTAACTGGTACCCGTACCTACATATCTATATTATTACGTTCTAATACAATTTATTAATAACTGGTAACGGGTACCTACGTACATATCTATATGATTAGTGTGCATCAAGTATCTCTCGCTCATAACTCATACTAAGATTTTAACTAGGTTTGCTAGATAAGCTATTGAAATGATGATGATCATGGGCTGAAATTAAGAAAGAAAGAAAGAATATCTACATTGATGTACTAAATGAAAAAAGGGAGATGGGCACATCAAATAGGAAGTGGATGGGAATGAGAAAATGCAGAAAGCAGCACTTGGAGATTTCAATTGTCAGTACCGAGGGGGTGGGAAAAGGCACACTCGTGACTTCATCTTGATTTAGTTCGGTTTGATTTGGTTTGGTTTTGCGTACTATTAGCCTATTACACACAACTTGTCGAATTGAATGTAAAAGATAGAGAGGAAGAGATCACGTGGGGAGGCATGTGGGAGGGTAGGGAGAGGCCTAAACGATGTTAAATGGATAACAAAAAGTAAAAAGTTAAACAATGAAAACAAAGTTATGTTTTTTGAAAGCTCCTATCGCGGATCTTGCCTCTTTCTCTCCCCTTTGCTTTAGCATTACTAATTACTCTCTAGTTTATTAATGATAATAATAATAATAATAATATAAGATAGAGAGAGGGAGAGAGAGTGTGTGTATGTGTATAAATACACATAACAAGTCGTTCTCGAGCTCTCTCAATCCGAATCTTTGATTGAAAGAAGAAGAATTACTTTATTTCAAGAATTGAGTAAACACTAAAAAAATGGCATCATGGAAGAAAACAATCGCAACACCATTCAAGAAAGCGGCAACATTCTTCAACCAACCTCAACAATCACCAAAGAAGGGTTGCCGTGGAAGAATGGATGCGCAAGCCAGGGAAGAGCACGAGAAGAGAATGGTTCAAGAGCTTCAAGGAGAAGTCATGGCTTGTGGTTACGACGACGTCCTCGTCATGTGGTCTATTCTTGACAAATCTAACTCCTCAAATAACCTCTCTTCTTAACCCCAAAACCAAACACAAAGAAAAAACGGTTTCATGATCAAACATTTTGTACATATCTTAAAAGCGGTATTAGCCCACCACAACCATCTCCTCCTCTTCTTCTTCTTCCTCCTTATCCTTTTTTTTTAAGGTCTAGTGAATATTTTTTCCGGCGAGATATCGTCGAGAATTTTAGATGGTACTGTCTTCCCCTTTGATAATCCCTGAAGAGTAAATCACGGTGGGAATGTTTTTTTGTATTTGGAGAAAAAATGTCTTTCTTGAATTCACATATCATTTGTATGAGATGATTAGCATTATTTTGAATGAGAATTCAAGTTATTAGTTCTCCATAATGTAAAGTCAGGTATTGACTTAAGTTGCACATGTCATAAATTATCAATCAGAAGGAAAAAAAAAAAAAACCATTATTGAGTTCATTACCTATGATGTGTTCCAATGTAACAGTACAATAACTCGAGCCACCGACCATTAATTTTGTTTGGACCAACTAAAATGATTCTAACAAATTGTAAACTACATAATGATAAGTAAATAGAATTATTTCTTTTCTTTTCTCTTAGAAGAACTTAGAAGTTAGTGATAATTTGCACTTTTGGTAACGGTCTAATATTGTCTCAATGTACACAATCTATCGACTGAGTTGACGTTCCTAACTTCGGACAGACATAAAGAGTACAGGCTTTATGCTCATTAGTCATTACTCTTCTCAGTCAATAAAAAACAATTTCGTCTCTCAAGTAGACCCAAATCCTTTTATAGCCACAAAGAGAATAACAAACATTTGTAACTTGCAACCTTGATTAGAGCTGGACAACTACATCTTTTTTTGGTTTGATTTCGGTTAGATTCAGTTTATGTAAACAAATGGATCTTTTTTTAACTTTTGGTCATTTAGAGAAGTATATAAGTTGAAACTCAAAGTATAACATAGTTTTCTTCAATTTCAGTTAGGTTGATTGCTATATTGGTGTCGAATATTAAAACCAGCTTCAAATTTTTAACTTATTCATCAAATTGATTCTATAATAAAGACTCAGCCGATTCAAGACATTAACTTGTTTATCCATGTAACCTTCAAAGGATAGGGCACAAGTACAACTCATAAATGTACACAACCAAAAACTGATCAATAATCTCTACACAAAATTACAAAACTTCCAACAAAAATAAACCCAATAATTTTTATTTTCGCATATTAATTAATTTAGATGACAGCAGCTTGAGCTTAGAGAGGGACCCAATCATTGAATCAAGAAAAAGAGAAAAAAAAAAGGGCAAAGAGAAGAGAATAGAAGAAAAAGTACGACCGTATATCGACAGTGAGGTTAATGGTTGATGATGAGATCTTATTAAAGTCTCAAGTGGGTCACTTGATTCTCACAACGTGTCTTGTCCTTTGAATCTCCTTCATTTTTCTTTCTTTCTTTCATTACTATATTTTTTTTAATCCTCTAACTCTCTCTCTAACATTCTTTAACATGCTCAAAGTTTGGGAAACATCTTAATCAAAGAGTGAAGAAATGGTTTCACTCAACTCTGCAAACCTAACATGTCCCATTGAGGTTATATCATCTAAAGATTCTTCATTCCACACCCACTGGTGTTTCACCTAACCAGGTTTACTAAACCGAAATCTCATACTTAGGCCAGGGCACTCATACACACCGGATGCATCTTAAGGATTATGTGTCTCATAAAAGATTGTCTTAATATCATTAACTCAAGTTAAGCATGATACAACATATTTTGAGTGTTGCCCTAAGAAATATTTATACATGTAAACGAAACTCTTCACCTTGCATGTCTCTCTTCCCTGGCTTCAAGCGCATCAACTTCCTCACTTGTTAGCAGATCCACAACTGGTTCATAAACATCCAAGTCTTTCCTTTTCCTGTCAAGATCATGGACAAAATTTGTTATTTTTGGATTCTGTTATAGCTTTTGCTTGGTCTTGCAAGTCAAATTTGTTCGTGTCCATAAATCTTATTTTTTGAAAAACTCCCATTTAGTGATAAGCAATGCAGGAAGAGAACTTCTTCAATTTCCACAGAGTTTATTTTGTAATCAAACAATTTCCAACCTAGTGATTCGGTTTTCTATGTTCAATAACAACATGTAACATCACCAGAAATTACTATTAGAACAATCTCAGTAGGGACCAGCTCCAAATATTGGGATAATCTACTATCAAATGATATAATGCATGAAGAGGTGGCATTCAAGAGTATGTGTAAGAAAAACGCTCAGGATGTGTCGCAAAGTTAACTTATCTTATAAACGATCTAGCTGCTAGAAGTCAGTCGTCCAACAGATCTTAAGAAGACAATGCAACAGAGAAAATGTATGCATTAAGTGGGTAAGAAAATCACTTACCGAACTACACTGGACTTAAAACTGAATAACTTCATTAAGTCCATTGACAGGCCACTTGCCTTGCTGCACATATAAGATGGAAAGTTATTTTAGAATTTTTTGAGCTAGGCTCTAATATTACCACAAGGTAACTTGGATAGACAAATAGGGGCAACGTGAACATACCTCGCTGAACCATGATCAGATCCTCTGCGGCCTTTCTTGCTTAATCTACTCTCCCTAGCTGAAGCCACACTTTGAATTGCAATCTGGCAAGCAAAAACAACGACATGGTAACTCAGTAAGTTTGGCATTCTTGTTCAAAATAGAAAACATATATAGAGTATACAGAAATACAGAGAGAGTAGCTTAAAGTTACAATCAAAGTTTTAACCTCGTAAAGTTGTTCCCTTATTGCAAAGGCAACAGCAGGCTTCAGAGAGAAGGAGAAACCAAAAATCACTTGTATCAAACGTTTGAAACTTAGGTTCATTAGTTCAGATAATGAAATGTAAAAAATTGAGTGGTTATCTTACTCCAACTTCAGGGTCTTCAACACCTAAATCCTTGCACAAGGTTCTTGCAAATTCCTCAGGATCACTCTCAAAATTGTTTAGGTCCTGCAAAACGGCAATCAAGCTGCACTGAGAAAAAGAGTACAAACAATAGTTGAAATTGTTCAAAATCACCAAGTATTCTCACCCATAAGAACTGATCCTTGATGAGAGTATGGTTAACTCGGAGATCAAGCTGGCACAAAAAAGAAAGAAAGATAGCTTATCAGCTTCTAGAACTTCTTTTTTTCCAACAAATCACTCATGGACAAAAGAGAGAGGGATAAGGATATCTAGCGTCATAAAACCTTAATTGGTATGATTTTTTCACCAGTGTACATGTCTTGTCCTTCATAAGCCCGAAAGTCTGAGAGCTGAGACTGATAAAGCAGGAAGTTGACCAATGTAAGTAGAGATTTCTGAAGAAATTATTCCAATACTTACAAAAACAGAACAGAACATAACTGAAGCAAGAGTACATTCATCACAAAAGCACAGTCTTACAGATATACATCCCAAAGTACAATGCTATAAACAGGCCTCTTCTCGAGTAAAAAAACCTAAAGAGTTAAAAACAATAAGTCGAAAGTGTGATTGGTTTAAGACTAATAGGTGACCTTAAATTTAAGCTCATCTCTATGACAAGCAAAAGAACTAACAACAAAATCAGAGCAGAAGAAAAACTAAAGATAGGTCAGTGTGAACTAGTTTAGAAACAACCTGAATAGATTGGGCAATCTGAGTGACAAATGCATAGGGAAGTTTCAAGTCTTTAACAGTTCTTTTGGCAAAGATAACGACTTCATTATCCGGGTCTGTATCCAAAACCAAAAACAAGAATCAGTGAATCACATACACTGCTACTGTAATAAGATGCGAGAAGATGGAAAACAAAAAAAAAGGTAGGGTTTTTAAGAGAGAAACCTGAAGGGTTCCAAGTGAAAGCATCTTTGTAACGCTGACCTTCGAATTGAATGTCCAATCGAATAGGTACCAAGTTTTCAGCAGTGGGCCTATAGCTCCGATTACAAATCGATTCATCAGAAAAAACAAAAACACATGAACTCGATTTCGATTTCAAAACAAACAAAGTAGAGGAAGCGACGAAACTTACATCCTGAACTTGACGGGACCTTTCCAACCAGTAGACACTAAACCCTTCATCCTTAAACCCCCAAATTTCACAAATTGAGTTTCGAAGAGAGTCAGCGAGAGAGTGTGGGAAATTTCAATTTCTCGATCTTTTTCCGGCGCTAGCTTAATTTATTTCAGAATCACCCTTATATTCTAATGTCTTTACACATTTCACCTCTAATTTGGAATTTTCCCATTTTGGGACGAATTATCTGGATCCGATCCTACGATCAATTGCAGCATTTGGGCTTTAAACGAGCTTGTTAGTCATTTAGTGGGCTTTAAATGGGCTCAACATTAAAATTGTACATTGGTGACAACCAACGAGACGGCTGCCGGCAGATCAAAGAGAATCATTCTCTTCCTGACAACGTTCCTCTATTCCATGTTCGTGCTCCCCATAACAACGTTCGTGTACTTTTTTCCTAGTCATGTAACACATTCGAAGAAACACACGATTACAAACATATAAAAAATCTTTGCATTATTATTATTCAGAACAAAAAAGAGAAGTCTTGGATATTGTGATTTATTTATAAGAAAAAACACACTCAAAGGTGTCATATAAATAAATATATGCATCAATCAATTCTCCAACTTCTTCAAGGCCTTTGTTGCAATATGCAGCAATAGCTCCGTCCCGCCTCAAGTCTCTTCATCAATGCCTAAATCTTACACGTCTCGTAACTGCGCAATCACAGCCTTGACCGATCCAAGTTTTAATACCTCTCCGGTCTCGTGATCTTTAGTCTTCTCACGGTTTCAAGAAACATACTAAACAAAAACATCGATTTCAAAAATTAGAGAATAGCTATAACCGAGGAAATTATACCAATGTAAGATCAAGATATAAGATTCATACTCCCATGGAATATCTCCGACCATCATCCAATCTCCATCCTTGTCTTCATATGTCAAAACATGATGTTTTCGATCTCGATTACCGCCTGTTATAGCCAAGACAATGCATGGATATACTTCAAACTGTTTGAATTTAGTTGAATGTTGTTTTTACGGAATTATGTGTTGTTCATTAATTACTTACAGATGATTGAAGTATCGAACATGTGAGAGAGATTTTCTAATAGACTCTCGTAGCCTGAGAATACGCAAAGGTCGAGTTTTCTTCCAATGGGAACACCTTCCATATAAACCTTAACAAAGAGAGAAGTGTCATCACCACGACGAAGAAGACGACGACCCTTTAGTGTATCTCTTAATCTAGACTTTATCGGTGGCCAATCTTGTCTTGCTTCTCTACAAAAAAATAAAGATTTAAAACACAAATGTGAACAAAAGAAAACAGAGCAAAAACAGAACATAGGAAAAAACAGAGAAGTGATGTGAATAAGACCTTTGTGGAGAAGTAGAAGGAAATGTGAGACTAAGGGAGAGATTAACAGAAGATTCAGAAGGAGAAGGTTTAGTACTGTCGACAGAGGATGAAGAAAATGAAGAACAAGAGTTAGAGACCTCCATTAATGAGACCTTGAAGCTGCAGAGCTAGCTTCATGCTTCCTTCTCTTCTCTATTGAGAGTGCTCTTCATGTCTCTCTCTCTCTATTTCTATTTCTCTCTGTCTAGTTAAACAAAAAAGGACTAGTAGGTGATTCTATTGCATAGATTTTGAATTTAAAAATTGATTTAATCGACTTTGAAATTTAATATAAATAAATAATAGGAACATAAGGTTCCCCACATTTAACTATGAACTTTCAACCTTCTAAATATGAACACACATTGATTTCTGAAAACCACTGTAATAATTACCCGATTAGATACTTAATTCATGGGTTTAGATCTTTGGAGTTAGTTAGTAGTAAAAATGTGAAATTATGGTTTTGAGATTTGTTTACATGTAAGATTCGAAGTTTCCGTAAAAAGGTGGTATCCAAGGAAAGTGTGTCTAAATGATGTTGGAGTTAATCTGTTAAGGCTTTGATTTTAATTTCTCAACTGCTCAGATTCTTTAATTAGGAGAGATAAGGGCCAAAAAAGGCTTTATTGTCTAGCCGTAAACAGAAACAGAGCATCACATCACTTTCACTTTCTTACACATCAATATTTGAAAGAAAAAAACTGAGTCTATAGACTATGAACTTGGGGGATCAATTTTTTAGACCCTTCTGTTGATAAGAAAACTCAATTGTCTCTTATGACACATTAATGTAACAGACCATTGAAAATTGCAGAACCAATAAAAATAAGGTAGACTTGAAGAGTTTTGTGTATATTGTTTTTGTGGAGCAGACAGTGTTCTTTTCTTTAACTATACGTTTCCTGTTAATGTCTCTTTAGCTTTGTGGATTGTCTCTCTTAGAAGCCCAAATCTTTTACTCTTTTTTGAAAATCAAAATAGAATTCGTTGATTTATGATAACTTCAAAATATAAAGTAGACATAAATTGTTACATCACATAATGCTCATTGGCTGTATTGATAATAATATTAGATTCTAGAATCATCATGGGAAGTGCACTCTAATAGTTACTTTGTAATAAAGCCTACCTTGGATGTTGGATCGATAAGACTCCTATTAGCTATTATACGATCTGTCTTTGGACATGCATGTCTGGTCTCTAGGGATCCTTCTTGTTAGAATTTCGATATATATAACTTTATAATGTCTAGTAGTCTAATGATGAATGTTTACTCCTCTTTATACTTATAATAATAATTAAGACTACTATAAGTCTATAATCAATTAAACTTTTATCAAAAAAATATGTCCAAGGAGTTATTACTCGCATACCTCGACTTAAAAGAGTTTTGTCATTAGTTTTCGTTGAAGTAAGTAAGAACCAAAGATAATAATCAAACTCCTGATTTTCTGAAGTTTCTTAAAATGGTATTCAAATTTTGGCCATAACTCTCAATATATTAAGACCGAGCATGCGAACGAGAAAAAATATGATCACCATGGTTTGCAGCTCGATTACTTCTAAGTTCTAACCATGGTAAATTTAAACGTTTTGTTGAAGTAATATAGAGAGGCATGCAATAGTATTGTGCCAAAAAGTTATAGCAAGAGAGATCAATATCATGATATGTACTCCTAAATTAACGTGGCATGTTCATGCATAGACAAAGATGCAATCATATCTCCACGTTTGCATACAGCTTCAAATAATAAAATCATATAGTCATACAAACAAAATGAATGTCCGCTGCTTATGAAAATTAATTATTTGGATAGTACTTCGTATAAAAGTTACATCAAATGATTTTAGTTGATTTTAAGACAAGGGGTCCCTTGAGTGATACACAAACTCATCATGAGTATTCTGATCCATTTCATGACGAATAAATTAAAACACAATCAGAAGGTTGATCATGGGTTGGGAAAGATGTATTGGTCGGTCGATATGCCACATGTTATATTATGTTTTATACTTATTCCTGAATAGAAAGATATGTATGAGTCGAAATATACAAAAGAAGGATGAAACTTGTTCTTCTTTATAACCTTATAAAATGTTCACATTGTTTATGAGTGATTTCCCGCGTCCATTCCATACGACTTCATGATTAACATCCCTCAATATATTGATTATGACAATGTTCGAAAAAACTGTTAGATGCCAGGCAGACGACGATTCAACCGGCCAAGTTTTGTTTCCGCGCGCGCGCATAAGTCCACTATCTAATATGCAACCATTACGGTAGAAGTTTACTTGGTCCATTTTCATTGATAACAACAAAAAATCGTAAAACTTTAAAATTATGATGAAAAACGTAAAAAAGAACATGGGAAAATATATGGCGGAATCACAAAGCATGAAAAAATGCTTCGGAATGATTGACTGAATTTACAATTGGTAGAATTTAATTTTAAGAGATAACATTTAAAAATTCAAAACATTAGTTAGCTGTCTTTATACAAAAGAGTTATTTGTGTACCAAAAAATAGAAAACGAGATATATGACCACATGATGAGTTTATGCATGCCTATTACGCCATGCAAATAGATACACACACACATAGTTGTGCCTCTGACTTTGTCTGCAAGTACGTTTGTATGGTTCTAGACAGTAATTATTGTCCTAAACCCACACGCTCTGTGAATACTCACTAAAGGTTGTTTTCCGTAGAAATCATGAACAAAGACTTTAAAAGCAAAACAGAACAATAAATCAATTAATAAGTTCAACGGGATATAGTGGAAAAGAAAACACAGATACACACCATTGGATTGAAACAGTTGCATTTGTGGTCTTACATAAACCTACGTGTTCTTTTATAAGCCAACCAATACTTTTCTCTTTTTTTTTGTTTGAAACGAGTTGCAGACTTTGAGTGGCCCCAAAGAAGAAAGAAAAGATGCAATTTCCTTTGGTTTGATATTCTCTTCAACCTCTTACCTCTCTATTCTCGTCTTTAGCAAAATCTCAAAAGACAAAAAGATATTGATGTCTCTCCAACGACCCAATGGGAACTCGAGTTCGTCTTCTTCCCACAAGAAGCACAAAACTGGTAGGTGTTGAAAGAAACTTATCTAATATTTAACTTAATTTGGTTTAGAGAAATTGGTTTGTATAATTCTCAGAGGAAAGTGATGAGGAGTTGTTGATGGTTCCTGACATGGAAGCAGCTGGATCAACATGTGTTCTAAGCAGCAGCGCCGACGATGGAGTCAACAATCCGGAGCTTGACCAGACTCAAAATGGAGTCTCTACAGCTAAACGCCGCCGTGGAAGAAACCCTGTTGATAAAGAATATAGAAGCCTCAAGAGGTAATCAATGATGAGTAAAAAAACTTTTTTTTCTTAGCATTCGATTTGTGGAATTGAAATGGTAAAAAAGAAACTGTGGTGAAAAATTACAGATTATTGAGGAACAGAGTATCAGCGCAACAAGCAAGAGAGAGGAAGAAAGTGTATGTGAGTGATTTGGAATCAAGAGCTAATGAGTTACAGAACAACAATGACCAGCTCGAAGAGAAGATTTCTACTTTGACGAACGAGAACACAATGCTTCGTAAAATGCTTATTAACACAAGGCCTAAAACTGATGACAATCACTAAATATTTACCCTTTAATCCATTGTTCAGTGTTGTATGATTATCTTTCTTTCTTTTTTGGTTTTGGTTTGTATACACTTTTTGTTCGAATAACATTCACTTTGAGCATCATTGTCATTCAGATTTGCAAAATAAAGTAAAAAAAAACGAAAAAAGGCAAGAAGAGATTAGGTATAAAAACTAGAGTTCTAAAATGCCGTGGTGGGTCCCACATGTTCTTATGCGAGTGAAACGAAGAAGTCTCTGGAGAATTTGTTTTCGTAGAGACCAAGCTGCTGCTATATAAATATTGTGAAAGAGATGAGATTTTAATTACTTGTAAGTGATTCAGAGAGATCAGAAGAAAAGAATAATTACGAAGAAATGGAGAATTTTGGTGAAGGGAGAAGAAGTGGAGGCGGAATGTTGCCGTTGCTGGCTCTAAGCGCCGTCGCGGAGTACTATAGACTACCGTGGAAACCACCGGTGACGGCGAGTCTCCTGGCCGCGAACACTCTCGTTTATCTCAGGCCGGCGTTTATCGATCCCGTTATTCCTCACATCAGTGAGGTCTGGTTCAATCCTCACCTCATCTTCAAGGTAAACCAATCTTAATAAATTCCTTCATTCGCCAAGAGAAATTGATTGCAATTTGACCGATTTCGATCTGAAATTCGAATTTGAGTTTCCTGGGAAATTTGTACCAATATCTGGAGAATTAGGGATTTTGTTCTTCGATATCTAATTAGATCATTCTTGATTGATTAATTCTATTCTCTGTTAAAGTTTTTTTTTTTAATCTTGATGTGTATTTGTTGAACAGCATAAGGACTTGAAGCGTTTATTTCTATCAGCGTTCTACCATGTTAACGAGCCTCACTTAGTCTATAACATGATGTCACTTCTCTGGAAAGGTATCAAGCTTGAGACATCAATGGGAAGCAGTGAGTTTGCTTCAATGGTCTTTACTCTTATTGGTATGTCTCAAGGAGTCACATTGTTGTTAGCCAAATCGCTTCTTCTCTTGTTTGACTATGACAGAGCTTACTACAACGAGTATGCGGTTGGGTTCTCGGGTGTTCTCTTTGCTATGAAAGTTGTTCTTAATTCTCAAGCTGAGGATTACTCAAGTGTGTATGGTATCTTGGTTCCAACAAAGTATGCTGCTTGGGCAGAATTGATTCTAGTGCAGATGTTTGTACCTAACGCTTCGTTTCTTGGGCATTTGGGTGGAATCCTTGCTGGTATTATCTATTTGAAGCTGAAAGGTTCTTACTCAGGCTCAGATCCAGTCACTATGGCGGTTAGAGGTGTATCTCGATTGGTGACGTGGCCCTTGAGGTTTCTGAATGGTATGGTTAGGTCTCGGAGAAGGAGGATTACGGGGAGAGGAAGAGTGGGAAGAGGTCAGACTGGGATAGCAGGACCTGGTATTTGGAGATGTCAGTCGTGTACATATGACAATTCTGGTTGGTTAAGTGCTTGCGAGATGTGTGGCTCGGGACGGGCTAGAGGAAATGGATGGTCACTGAATCAGGGACCAGCACTTTCTTCTTCTAATGATCTCCCTTTAGATGAGCTGCGCCGTCGAAGAGTAGAGAGGTTTAGTTGATCTCGGGAGCGCATTCTTAAAGCTGAGGAAGGATTGTGAATGAAGCTTTGTTGAATCATTCATTGCATTAGCTTATGAATAGCAGAGTTAGTGGTCGTGTTTTTCGATCTGTTTCTTCAATTTGTCTTCTCTTTTGTTGTTGAAGATTTGGTTCTACGTGAACTGGTCCTTTGATTAGATTGCTGAAAGTAGCGAGTGATTCAGATAATATAGTATCTTCACACCAAACTTACAGTTTCACAGACTTTCGATTTTAACAAAATTTTATCCTATTTCAAACCAAATTTTGTTGAAAGAAGAAGATCACAAAGCAAGATATAAATGTTAATCAGTAATCAATTTCCCTTTTTTCTTCCTTTTGCCTCCTTGCTTGATTTGCGCTGAGCTTGGAACATACGAGCACACAAGTGGATCTCGAATTTTATCAGTAGTTTTTCCGAGATCCACTTCTTTGTAATATCCATCCTCTCCAATGATGTAAGCTGTGTTGTGAGTGGGATACATTACATCTTTGTCTTTAGCAAAGACTACAACAACTTTCTTCTCTTCGTCAATGATGAAACTCGCATCTGCAATTCCAAACTTAAAATCAGTGAGTGGTTGCATATCCACTGCTAAGAACAACTTGCTCCACATCACCTCTTCAGGTTCAATCTTAGTCGTAACCCAAATCTCCATATGTAAGTTGTCCTTACGCTGAAATAACACAGCAAGTTGCTCTTCTCTAACACTAGAAAGACTCACAGTATCTACATCCATAGGGTAACACGGCAAATGAAGACGCGGCCCAAATCTCTCCGATGTAAAATTAAAACAGAGCAAGAAATAAACACTATGTATAAGATTACTGCTGATTTCTGGAAACTTGTCTGTAGCAAACCAATAAGTATTTCCCTTGAGAGAGACACCTCGTGCATAAAACTCTACTTCCCAGTCGGAAGTGACATCGAGAACCCTCCATGAATTAGACTTTAACTCGTATATTTCGTACTCAACAAATTCTTCTTCGGCAAAATCAACGAATCGCAAAACTTTGTAGCGTAGGCTTGATTTACGCTTCTCGTATCCTATAGCACAGATATACCAGTCCATTCTATGGTCAGGACTACTGGGTTTGAGCCACAAAGTTTGGCTCCTATACGGATTCCAAACCACGACCCTAGTGTAGTCTTTCGAGATACATAACAGTAAACCGTCGCAGTGATATACTTCAGATATATCGATCTGATCTGTACCGTTTAGGCTAACAAGTTTAGCTTGACGGTTTATAGACGGGTCAAAGCCGTTGTGAATTCCACGGAGGTTGATGCTCGTTAGATAAACCTTACAATGCAAGACCATGACAACCTTAAACTCACTTTCCCTTGATGTTGCTTCCTGAGCAAGGTGCTTCTTTGTAAAGCTCCGCTTTTTGGATAATGTTTTCCAATTTTTGCAGGTAAATCGCGCTTCTCTCAATGATTTCACCGGAACCCTAGAGAGTCTCTCCTCCAACAAATCTCTTGGAAGATCGGACATCATCTTCAAATCTTTCAAATTTGAACAAGGATCGATGTAACACAAATTAGTTAGGTTTGAAACTTCAGTAAAAAGCTCTCATGTTTCCCCACAGGAACCCTAACTCAAGCTGGGCCGAAACACAACTCTGCCCTCTAAAAATTTCCCGGAATTATTCATCTTTTTGAACTCTTATTTATATGACTGTGATGTCGTTTCATTTATGGGCTTTATTATTGGGCTTTTAGCCCAACTGTAGTTAAAAACTTTTTAGTGATTCTCATTTGTATATGGCGGGGGAGATGATCGACGGTCGCTTCTTGCGGTGGAGATGGAGGAGGAAGACTCTCCTCTCCGACTGCGGCGATTGAACCGAGAGAGCCACCGAAGATTCGAAACCTACAAAATATAGAGGGTGATGTAATCCAGCGTCTGAGCTCGCTGAGAACAGCCTCGACGCCGATTCCAATTCAGTACGGTGGCTTAAAGCTCCTTCAATTCTCAGACCATGGCCAAGGCTCTGTATCTTTTGCTCACTGGTTCTACCATTGTGAGTTCTTCACTACCACCTGCTTTGAATTCAACTACAATCTATCTACAAAATTCTCTAGCCGAAACCTTTCAAGTTTTAGCATGAGACCCTTAGCTTCAATTGTTTTTCTCTTGGACACTGTCTAACTTTGATTCTTCTTGGAATTGATTAGGAAATGGCTAAGAAAGTTGGAGAAGTTATAGAAAAATCCTGCGTAGAGAATGGGATCACAAAGGTGGCCTTTGACCGTGCAATTTACACTTACCATGGCTTTAGCTGCTTCAGCAAATAGAACACGGTCTCCAATTTTAAGTCTTTTTTTGTTTTGTCCTTCTCAGAAATTTGCTTGTATAGAACCCATGATTGAAATTTAGATTAGTCGGCTTGGAACAGTGTTAACTTCTTCCTTTTTAATGTGTTCATTTGTTCTTACTACTTATGCATCTCAAGAATGTTTATATCGTCTATACGATGATAATATATTTGAAAATGGTTGATGTTTACAAAGCTTCAGAAGGTAAGACATCAAATGTGCTGCTTAGTTAAGAGACAGGTACAAGTGCTTGCAAATTTAGGACAGAAGGACAAAGACAGAGACGAAAACTTCGGCGCAGTGAAGGCAGTTCATATCTGCGAAGTATAGATGCGATATGGTTGGAAGTTAAGTAACTGATAGTCTATAAATAGAAAAGTGCGAGGTATATGCCCACCCTGGAGTTGGTATGTCCGCTTCTATCTCATCTACCTATTATTAGCAAACTATAGACGTTATTAGTTTTCTGTTTTTTCCTTTTATATACTCACTTCTTTAATGTAGATTCTGTTTAATAAAAACAGTAACAGAACAGAATAAAATCTTGATTTCTTTTTTTTCCTCCCATTCAGGTCTCATACTTCGTTTGGCAATGCAATGAGGGAGCAGCCAAGGCAGTATTGAAGGGTGAAGCAGTATCTCGTTTCTTGACCAATCATCAACCTGTAAGTAGATCTCCACTAGGATGGCAAGCACCAACGTTACAGGGCAATGCCCGGGTCCAATGAAGGCTACCTCCAATGGAGCCTTCCAAAACGAAAGCCCTCTTGATTTCGCGCTTCCTCTTATCATCCTACAAATCGTCTTGGTGGTTGTGTTTACAAGGCTCTTAGCTTACTTTCTTAAGCCTCTCAAACAGCCCCGAGTCATTGCTGAGATCATTGTGAGTTTCCTACTCAATCTCTTTGTATTTTTCTTTTTCTGTTTTGATGAAATCACATAGCAAAAGAGACTAAAAGGGATGGTTCTGTAGGGAGGGATACTGCTTGGACCTTCTGCACTAGGGAGAAGCAAGGCCTATCTTGACACCATCTTCCCAAAGAAGAGCTTGACCGTTTTAGACACACTCGCCAACATTGGTCTTCTGTTTTTCTTGTTCCTAGTTGGGCTTGAGCTTGACTTTGCAGCAATAAAAAAAACTGGAAAGAAATCACTATTGATAGCCATAGCTGGGATCTCACTTCCTTTTATAGTGGGTGTAGGCACATCTTTTGTTCTCAGTGCCACCATAAGCAAAGGAGTCGATCAGCTTCCTTTTATTGTCTTCATGGGTGTTGCCTTATCAATCACTGCCTTCCCTGTGCTTGCTCGTATACTAGCTGAGCTAAAGCTTCTAACAACTGACATTGGACGTATGGCAATGTCTGCAGCGGGAGTAAACGATGTTGCAGCTTGGATACTCCTTGCGCTTGCTATTGCTCTCTCAGGAGATGGGACTTCTCCTCTTGTATCTGTTTGGGTTCTTCTCTGTGGAACTGGATTCGTGATCTTTGCAGTTGTGGCAATCAAACCTCTGCTTGCTTATATGGCTAGACGCTGTCCTGAGGGAGAGCCTGTAAAGGAACTCTATGTTTGTGTCACTCTAACCGTGGTTTTAGCAGCAAGCTTTGTGACAGACACTATTGGGATACACGCGCTGTTCGGGGCGTTTGTGGTAGGTATAGTAGCTCCTAAAGAAGGACCATTTTGCAGGATTTTGACTGAGAAGATAGAGGATCTTGTTTCGGGGCTTCTTCTACCTCTGTATTTTGCGGCTAGCGGTCTCAAAACTGATGTAACAACGATCAGGGGAGCACAGTCATGGGGACTTCTAGTTCTTGTCATTCTCACCACTTGTTTCGGGAAGATTGTAGGAACAGTTGGTTCCTCGATGCTCTGCAAGGTTCCTTTCAGAGAAGCCGTGACACTTGGATTCCTTATGAATACCAAAGGTTTAGTAGAGCTCATTGTTCTTAACATTGGCAAGGACCGGAAGGTATAGATTCTTGAAAGCCATAATAAGACTTATAAAACATTTAAAAGCCGAGTTATCTAAATAACGATTTTTGTGAGCAGGTGCTGAATGATCAAGCATTTGCGATCTTAGTCCTAATGGCATTGTTCACAACCTTCATCACAACTCCAATTGTGATGCTTATTTACAAGCCTGCAAGAAAAGGAGCACCGTACAAGCACAGAACCATCCAAAGAAAAGATCATGATTCTGAGCTAAGGATACTTGCTTGCTTCCACAGTACCCGTAACATCCCCACATTGATCAATCTGATCGAATCATCAAGAGGAACAGGCAAAAAGGGACGCCTCTGCGTTTACGCGATGCATCTGATGGAGCTTTCTGAACGGTCATCAGCGATCGCGATGGTTCACAAAGCTCGAAACAATGGTCTCCCAATCTGGAATAAGATCGAGAGATCAACGGACCAGATGGTGATTGCCTTCGAGGCTTACCAGCATCTACGAGCAGTAGCGGTTAGACCCATGACTGCAATCTCTGGCCTCAGCAGCATCCACGAGGACATATGCACAAGCGCGCATCAGAAACGAGTAGCGATGATACTGCTTCCGTTTCACAAGCATCAGAGAATGGACGGAGCGATGGAGTCAATAGGACATAGGTTCCATGAAGTGAACCAACGGGTCTTGCAACGAGCTCCTTGCTCAGTCGGGATTCTTGTGGACAGAGGACTCGGAGGAACCTCACAGGTTGTAGCCAGCGAAGTGGCTTACAAAGTCGTGATTCCATTCTTTGGAGGCCTCGACGACCGAGAAGCTCTCGCATACGGGATGAAAATGGTGGAACATCCAGGAATCACACTAACTGTTTACAAATTTGTAGCTGCGAGAGGAACATTGAAGAGATTCGAGAAGAGTGAACACGACGAAAAGGAGAAAAAAGAGAAAGAGACTGACGAAGAGTTTGTGAGGGAGTTGATGAATGATCCAAGAGGAAATGAGTCATTGGCTTACGAGGAAAGAGTCGTTGAGAGCAAAGACGATATCATCGCGACACTTAAATCGATGAGTAAATGCAATCTCTTCGTCGTTGGAAGAAATGCAGCTGTTGCATCGTTGGTTAAGAGTACAGACTGTCCAGAGTTAGGACCAGTTGGACGCTTGTTGTCGTCATCAGAGTTTTCCACCACCGCGTCGGTGCTCGTCGTTCAGGGATATGATCCAGCAGCAGATACACGACCGCTCGTTGAGGAAGATGCAGAGTACGATCAGTCTTCCAGAGATATTTCAGACTTAACTGCCTGAACGGATTTTATTATAAAAACAAAATTTCTCTGTTTTTTTTTTTGTCTCATGAAATATTTTGATATTCTTTTTGGTTGGGACTTGGAGTGTCTCCATTGTTCTTTTTCTATTTTCCTTAAATTGATGGTTGACATTAGATTTGTGGGCATGAAAATCGACCTGTAATTTCTTAATATTTTGCCTTGAATGATCAAAGGAATAATATTTTTAAGATCCAACATTTCTAGTCATCACCATGGAATGTATCCTTGCCCATGATGGTGTCACCTACATACCTTTTTAGGGTGTAATGTGTTCATTGTTATTCAGAAAAAATGTAACAAACGGAAAAATGTCTAATCTTAAATTACCTCCTGAAGAGATATGAATGCAAAAAGGGACCACAACCGCCAATGACACCGACAAGAGTCAAAAGAGACGTCACTAATAAATAAACTAACACATTTTCGAACAAGAATCCATAACGTTAACATTCACTCACTGTCTATCACACACACACATGCTGTGTACTTCATTATTACTCTCTCTCACGCTCTCTCTTCTCTTCTCTTCTCTTCTTTAAAAATCTCACACCAACTTCATTGACAAAGAGAAGAAAACAACTCTCAAAAACAAAAACATGAGCTACACTTTCTTTCTCCTTTTGCTCTCTCTTGTCCACTCCACTTTCTCTTCATTAGCTCCTACGGATCGAGCCGCGCTCCAATCCATCAGAGACTCTTTAACCGACATGCCCGGTTCAGCCTTCTTCTCCTCTTGGGACTTCACAGTTCCTGACCCTTGTTCCTCCTTCTCTGGCCTTACCTGCTCTTCTCGCGGCCGTGTCACCGGCTTAACTCTTGGCCCTAATCTCTCAGGCTCTCTCTCCCCTTCCATCTCCATTCTAACCCACTTAACCCAACTCATTCTCTACCCCGGTTCAGTCACCGGTCCTCTCCCTCCTCGGTTCGATTCCCTCCCTCTCCTTCGAGTCATTTCCTTAACAAGAAACCGTTTAACCGGTCCTATACCCGTATCTTTCTCATCTCTCTCAAATCTCCACACTCTTGACCTTAGCTATAACCAACTCTCTGGCTCTCTCCCTCCTTTTCTCACCACTCTTCCTCGACTCAAAGTCCTTGTTTTAGCCTCAAACCATTTCTCCAACAACCTTAAGCCTGTCTCTAGCCCATTGTTCCATTTAGACCTAAAGATGAACCAAATCTCCGGCCAACTCCCACCCGCTTTCCCGACTACTCTCCGGTACTTATCTCTATCCGGAAACTCAATGCAGGGCACAATCAATGCCATGGAGCCATTAACAGAGCTAATATACATCGATCTAAGCATGAACCAATTTACCGGCGCAATCCCTAGCTCACTCTTTAGTCCCACAATCTCAACAATGTTCCTACAACGAAACAACTTCACATCCATTGCCACCTCAAACGCCACGTCATTGTTACCTGAGGGCTCCATTGTTGATCTGAGCCATAACTCAATCTCCGGAGAGCTAACTCCCGCGCTTGTCGGAGCAGAGGCTTTGTTCTTGAACAACAACCGTCTCACTGGAGACATTCCAGAGGAATACGTCAAGAGCTTAATCAACGGTACAACAAAACAGCTCTTCTTGCAACATAACTACTTCACGAGATTCCCTTGGAACTCTGGTCTCCAACTACCAGACTCTGTTTCGCTCTGTTTGTCATATAACTGTATGGAGACAGATCCAGTCGTTGGTTTGTCCACGTGTCCGATCGAAGTTGCACCTCTGCTCTCAAGACCTGCTTCACAATGTTCAAGATTCTATAATCACAGCTCCACTGGTTAAAGATCAGTTTTTCTTTGTTATTTTTCTCAAAGAAATTTGCAAAAAATGACAAAGTTTTTCATAAGCGTTATCGACAAAACAAAAGTATGACATTTTAAGAAATTGAACCGTTATGTCTCCTAGTGTTTTCTTAAAAAAATCAAAAGTTCATAAAAAAGATCTGTAAAACTGTGGTCCTCACGTGTAAATGAGATTGTAGTGTTTATGGAATATATAATTTATAGATTGGTCCTTTTCTCTATTTTTCTTCATTGACATATATGCCATTTTGATATGAAAGAAATAAACAACACACCATTGGTTTTCTATATCTCTTCTCCTTATCTTCAAATTGTCATTATCTTTTAATAAAAAAAGGTACAAACTTTTATTCAGTTTGTGGTCTGGAGAGCACTCAAAATACTGTTTACATAAAATGATTGAAGATAATTAGATCCAAGCATGATGGATATGGATATGAGTTAATGGTGTTGATTAAGAACTTATAAAGTCTAATGGTGTTGATTTAGTAAAACATTAAATGCCAGATAATTAGCTGTTAACAGACATACCGACAAAGAATTTTAAGTAATAAAGTTAGCATAAAGCTATCTGATTTGTCAGAATGTAAAAACGAGTCCAAGTTGACTCCTTCGAGCTTTGATTCTCGTTCCAATAATACTTCCTCCACCATCTCTCCTCCTCTCGTTAGATCTAAGAAACAGAGAAAACAAGAGAGATAGAATGAGAAAGGGAGTTCTAAATCCTGACAGAGATCGTCAGATAGTGGAACATGAGTTGCAGGAAACTGGGTTTAGTCCAGAAACAGAGAAAGTCAAGAACAAGAATTTTGAAGAAGATGAAGAGGAAGAAGATGAATCTGTGGAGAAGATATTTGAGAGTAGAGAAGTACCTTCTTGGAAGAAGCAGTTGACGGTGAGGGCTTTTGTGGTGAGCTTTATGCTAAGCATCTTGTTTAGTTTCATTGTTATGAAGCTTAACCTCACAACGGGAATCATCCCTTCGCTCAATGTCTCTGCTGGTCTTTTGGGTTTCTTCTTTGTCAAGACATGGACTAAGATGCTCCATAGGTCTGGTCTCTTGAAACAGCCATTTACTCGCCAGGAGAATACTGTTATTCAGACCTGTGTTGTTGCCTCTTCTGGCATTGCCTTCAGCGGTAAAGAAACTCATCTTCACATTGAACCAGATAATTGAGTTAGAAATTGATTGTGTATTGCCATACTTTTGCTTGTGCGTGTGTTTGTGACATTCTGATATAAAAGTACAAATCCTTAGTCTTTTGTACTCAAAACTCAACTGCTTTCTCTCTCTTTCTAGTTAGTTATGTTAAGGTTTTTGCTTAATAATAAATGCATCTACTTGGGCATATGAAAATATACAGGAGGTTTTGGGACATACCTCTTTGGCATGAGTGAACGAATTGCGACCCAATCAGGAGATGTATCCCGTGGCGTCAAGGACCCTTCTTTGGGTTGGATTATCGGTTTCCTCTTTGTCGTCAGCTTTCTTGGCCTCTTCTCAGTTGTCCCCCTGCGAAAGGTTGGTCGCAGTTTTTGTTTCCTGCTTTCTCTCTTATGAACCAAAAAGGAACAATGAGTTTATGAGATCTTGCATTGCCAATTTCTGTGTGTTTGCAGATAATGGTAATAGACTTCAAACTAACATACCCAAGTGGTACTGCAACAGCTCATCTTATCAACAGCTTTCACACCCCTCAAGGCGCCAAGCTAGCCAAGTACTAACCTTTCACTTCACTTTATGCGCTTTTATGTCTTTAGTTCTCTGCTTCCTTTTGACTCGATGCTGCTCTCTGCATCAGGAAACAAGTGAGGGTGTTGGGGAAATTTTTCTCTTTAAGCTTCTTCTGGAGTTTCTTCCAATGGTTCTTTACCGGAGGAGAAAATTGTGGGTTCTCCAACTTCCCAACATTTGGACTCAAAGCTTACCAGTACAAGTAAGCCAATAAACAATATATGTAACTTGAAATTATAGAGCATTGGCTTGAACCACAATCTGGCTTATTGTTTTGTCAGTAATCCCAATGCTCGTTCCTTTCTGGTGAGAGCCTGATGTAGAAACAGGTTCTACTTTGATTTTTCAGCAACATATGTTGGTGTTGGAATGATATGTCCGTATATAATCAACATCTCTGTCCTATTGGGAGGAATCCTCTCTTGGGGGATAATGTGGCCCCTCATTGAAACCAAAAAGGGAGATTGGTTCCCTGATAATGTCCCATCCAGCAGCATGCATGGTCTCCAAGCTTACAAGGTAACTAAACTCTCCATAGCATTCCTTTGTTAATTATCTCTATGGATCTTCCTGCTTCAAGTTAATCTCTCTGTACTGGACCAACTTTTTTCCCTCTTTCAGGTGTTTATAGCTGTTGCTATAATCCTAGGAGATGGCTTATACAACTTTTGCAAGGTGCTGAGCCGGACTCTTTCAGGATTATTTGTACAGCTCCGAGGCCCTACTACATCTATTTCAAGAACCTCCTTCACACTTGAAGAAGACCCTCATGCTTCCCCACTAAGCCCAAAGCAATCTTATGATGACCAACGTCGTACAAGATTCTTCCTCAAAGACCAAATCCCTACTTGGTTTGCTGTTGGAGGTTATATCACAATAGCTGCAACATCTACAGCGATACTCCCTCACATGTTCCACCAGCTGAGATGGTATTACATTCTGGTCATCTATATCTGCGCGCCTGTCTTAGCTTTCTGTAACGCTTATGGAGCTGGACTCACAGACTGGTCCTTGGCTTCAACTTATGGAAAGTTAGCCATATTCACAATTGGAGCTTGGGCTGGCTCTGAGCACGGTGGTATGCTGGCTGGTCTAGCAGCATGTGGTGTCATGATGAACATAGTCTCGACAGCTTCGGATCTAACACAAGACTTCAAGACAGGCTACCTCACTTTATCATCTCCAAAGTCAATGTTTGTGAGCCAAGTGATTGGAACAGCAATGGGTTGTGTGGTATCTCCTTGCGTGTTCTGGCTATTCTACAAAGCGTTTGATGATTTAGGCCTCCCAAACACTGAATACCCTGCTCCATTTGCTACTGTATATCGAAGCATGGCTAAACTAGGAGTGGAAGGTGTCGCATCTCTACCGAGAGAATGTCTTGTTCTATGCTACGCGTTCTTCGGTGTGGCGATTCTCGTAAACATAGTAAAAGATAGTCTCCATAGCAATTGGGGAAGGTTCATTCCACTTCCCATGGCAATGGCTATACCGTTTTTCTTGGGACCTTACTTCGCAATTGACATGTGTGTGGGAAGTTTGATACTTTTTATCTGGGAAAGAGTAGATGCAGCCAAGGCTGAAGCTTTTGGGACAGCGGTGGCTTCTGGTTTGATATGCGGAGATGGCATTTGGTCTTTGCCGAGCTCCGTGCTCGCTATAGCCGGAGTTAATCCTCCTGTTTGCATGAAGTTTCTCTCTTCTGCAACCAATTCAAAGGTCGACAACTTCCTGAAAGGATCCATTTAAAACTCAAATAAGTAACAACATCTCAACCATGTGAAAGTGTAATGATGCTTCAATTGTTCTTTTACCATTATGACGATTTTGAATGTAACTCGTATATAAAGATCTTAGATATGAAAGGGCTCTGATTGATGATTGTCAAAACAGTTTAAAACCGCAGACTTACGTGGGGTAAGAACACAAAAATAGATTTTTGCTGTAACCCTTTAGGCTCAGACGAGAGAAGATGCTAACCTGAGCTGAGGAAAATGAAGGTAAAGGAGGGGTTTTTGGTGATTCGCCGATTGTGACGCCGGTGATAGGAGCGATTAGCACCGAGAAGGGATGAAAAAACGATTCTTTCAATTGGGTTATCGAAGGAATCTTCGTATGAGCATAGTGATCAAGTCGGGTTTTCGAGAGCTAGGGATTTGAATTTATTGCTTTGCTTTGACTCCATGTTGGATTAAAAATAGAGAGATGATGTGTCGCAGTGACAGATATAAAAGGGTACGAGAAACCGTCATTTCTTTTCTCTCCTCTCCTTCAAATCCGTTCTTCCTTGAAACCATTTTGGCTCTCTGTTTACAAACTTGGTTTGATTTTTCAATTGCCTCTGTTTCTCTCTCATTCTCTGATTCATCTTCATCAGAATGAACAGGAAGGCCTCTGTTTCCAAGGAGCTCAACGCCAAGCATTCAAAGGTCCCATCTTTTTTTCTCCTCCTTTTCGATTTTTCACCATTGGTTTTGCGTCTGGAAAGTTGAAAGGTTAGAGATTTTGTGTGGGTTATAGATATTGGAAGCACTTTTGAAGCATCCAGACAATCGAGAATGTGCAGATTGTAGATCAAAGTAAGCATCTTGATAACATTATCTCTTTCATGATCATGTAAGAAAAACGATTTAGGAGCATTGTGTTGTTTGGATCTATCTATTTTACAGGGCACCAAGATGGGCAAGTGTGAACCTTGGGATATTCATTTGTATGCAATGTTCTGGAATCCATCGTAGCCTTGGCGTCCACATCTCTCAGGTCCCTAAATAATCTCTCTTTTAATTGATTGTGTTGTAAATGGATCATACAAATTAGGGATACTGATGAATTTTGGACACAGGTAAGGTCTATAACTCTGGATACATGGCTTCCAGATCAGGTTGCTTTCATGAAATGTAAGCTCCTCTTTTGTATATAATGAACACATTCAGTAGTTGAATTTTGTATCAATCCCATAGCTTGATCATCTTATTCTCGGTCTAGCTACCGGTAATGCTAAGGGAAATGAGTATTGGGAATCAGAATTGCCTCAACATTTCGAGAGAAGTTCAAGCGACACGTTTATAAGAGCCAAGTATTGATTCTTTTCTATGTTCGCTTTTGCTTCCTCATCTGCTACAACACAACTTTAGCTTGAATCTTTTTTTCTTCTGTTCGTGTGTGTTTTAGATACAGTGAGAAGAGATGGGTTTCACCGGGAGCGATTCAACCGGCTCCTATAGTTAGCCAGCTAAGCTGCAAAGTTAGTCACTTGGTAGAGAGTGGATATAAACCTGAAACTCCAAAGAAAGCTAGAACTCTTTCACTTGACGAAGAGATCCTTCTTCATCATGTTCTTCAAGTAACACCTCCAGAAACGAGAACTCGTGCGGTATGACAACAAATCTATATCTTTTTGGGTTCTGGTATGATCACTAGATTGGAAATTCATTCAGTTTCCTTGTTTGTCCTGTGGCAAGAATTAACAAAGCTTTTGTAGAAGGATTTTGAATCATTTCCATAAACTGTTGTGCAATGCAGGGTTCGGTAGATATGAAGGAGAATGTATATGTTGTACCTCTACCAGAATTCAAGAAACCAAATCAAAAGAATGAGAATTTCTCCAGTGAAGTAAACCAGAATAGAAGAACCACCATAGCACCACCGTCGAGCTGGGCTACTTTCGACTGTAAGGCCATGATTCAGGCTTTTCTTTTTTTTATCTTCTGTTAGTTTTGAGGTTTTGATTCTAAATCTCTAATGTGAAACAGGAAGAGAAAAGACTCTATGAAGACGAAGAAGATGGAGGTTTTGGAAAAACAAGAATCATCATGTGGGCTTTAATTTTAGTCAAAAGGTTGGCAAAGATGGGATGATGAACTCAAAGTTGGTTCTGTTTTCTAATTCTTTATTCATTCATAATCCAATTTTGGTTGCTTGTAACAAAATCATTTTTAATTCAATGGAAGAGAGACATCTTTGAGTATTTGACAAAAGAGAAAGCAAATACAAGTCACCAATGTGATTATTTTTAATTGCTGGACAAGTAACATCAATTGATTGGTCCACCATACTCCATAACAACCGTAATGATTTCAATAATCACTTTTGAGTTTGTGTTTTATTTGGTTTACACTTTACATAGGAAACGAATAAAATTAAATCAGACCTAAACACACTAACTCGGTCCGGTTTGGTTAATTTTCTTACGGGTTTATTGAGAGATGGGCCTTAGGCCCGAGAGAGAACACAAACTGGAATGAGGAAGAGGAACAGAACAGTTGTGGTGTGTTACGAGTTACGACTGAAGAGTGACGGAGATGGCGGTGAACGCGTGTCTATCTCCGCCGGAGATGATGGCTGTCCGGCCAGGGGAAGGCGTTCCGAATTCAAAATCTACGCAGGGAAAAACTAGGCTCTATCTCACCAAACCTTCATGGATAGTCAGAACTCAGGTCTGAAACCAAAAACCCCCAATTTCTATCTCTAGACTCTTGATATCATTAATAAGAATGAATTCAATGGTTAACAGTCTGGAGCTAAGACGTGTATGAAGTCGAAGGCGAAAGGACGATGCGTAATCTGCCATGGAAGTGGAAGAGTCGATTGTTTCAATTGTTGTGGGAAAGGTAAAGATAAATAACTTCTCTCTCTGGTTCTCAACTTTAAATGTCTCTTATGATTGATTTCTTCGTATTAACTACTTCAGAGAATTGAATTCTTGCTTTTTTGTGATATATGATTGAAGGGAGGACTAATTGTGTGGATGTGGAAATGCTTCCAAGAGGAGAATGGCCTAAATGGTATTCTTGAGGCTTTTATATCTGTTATTTGATTCAAGAACTAAAGGAGTTCAAAATTTTTTTTGGTTGTTTTGGTCACAGGTGCAAGAGTTGTGGAGGGAGTGGATTAAGTGACTGTTCTCGCTGTCTTGGCACCGGAGAGTACAGATACATCATGGGTTTCCGCTTCTTAAACCAAAACGATGATGCCGATCCACAATAATGATTTGGAGAAACTCTTAACGATCATGTCCTTGCCAGTTTTTGTATATGTCCAATGAGGAGGCTTAAGACTTGTTTAGTAATGTTGTATATGGTTGCTCCTGACTTGTTAATATTGTTTGTAATCTTCAAGGATGTTGTTGCAAGTAAAGAGAAATCACCAGTCTACAAGTTCTTTAGGAAGATAAATGAAACGTAGCCACCGTTAGTTTTATATTCTTAAGCTTACATTGCAAAATTGTTGTATCTTGGCTTTGTACTTACTAATGGTATATTTGGATTCTTTAGTATAATGGGAAGGTTCTGAGTCAAAATTTTAGTTATGAGCTGTCTAATTTGATTAAGAATTAGTCTAGTGATGTTTTATCTTCGGCTTTGAGTGTGAAACGAAGCAAAATGGGAGCTGATTAGAGTGTACAATTGTGATATCCGGTTTAGTCAAACCGGATTTAATACATTTTAATTTGATTATCTCGGTTTATTTAGTCAGGCGCGCATCTTTCTTCTTCTTGTGGTTCGATATTCTTATCGTTATGTCTTCCGTCGCTTTGCCGGCGATGAGCTGCCGGAGCTCAGGTGAACAAGTGAAGGAGATTCGCGTTTGTACGAATCGCACCTGCCGAAGACAAGGCTCCTTCCAGATTCTCGAGACTTTAACAGCTCTCGCACCTCCCGAACTCCGAGTCACTCACTGCGCTTGCCTCGGCCGATGCGGCTCCGGTCCAAACCTCGTGGCTCTCCCTCAAGGTCTCATCCTACGTCACTGCGCCACGCCTTCTCGAGCTGCTGAAATTTTGTTCAGCCTATGTGGTGACGGTCGTGAAGCTTCTTCATCCTCCGCCGTCACAGACGCTCTCACGGCTTTAGCGTTAACCAACAATGCTCTCTCTCAAATCGATGCGGGAAATTTCTCTGAAGCCGAAGCACTTCTCACTCAGGTCTGTAGACTTACGAATTTGTCTCAATTTCTTCTCCATTTTTATGGAGCTTGACCATGGATGTGTCTATGATTGCAGGCTTTAGAGCTGAAACCCTACGGTGGCTTGCATAGAATATTCAAACACAGGTACGTAATTGAGGTACTGTATTGATCTTTTGGATACTGTTTCTTCATAGATTGTACATGTAACTAGATTGTTGGGATTTGGTGATTGCAGATCAGTAGCAAAATTGGGAATGCTTGATTACTCTGGGGCTCTTGAAGATATAAGCCAAGCTCTAGCTTTAGCTCCTAACTATTCTGAGGTATATACTTTGGATTTGATACTCTTCTGATTTTGCAGAGTTCTTCTTGGAAAGCTTATGTTAATCCTATTTTTATGACTTTATCTACCAGCCCTACATATGCCAAGGGGATGTCTACGTAGCAAAAGGTCAATATGATCTTGCAGAGAAGTCATACTTGACATGTCTAGAGATAGATCCTTCTCTTCGCAGATCGAAACCATTCAAGGTTTGTTTTGTTTTCACGTTATATTTAGCACTTAAGCATAGAGGTCCCTCCTTGTTAAGATTAGCTTCAATGTCTCTGGCAAAGATGAATGCTTTTTCTTATAATGTCATTATCTGATTCGAAATTTTTGTTTGAGACAAATTTACAAAACTTGTTGGTGTTTTAAGTTTTAACTATCCTTGCAGGCCCGGATTGCGAAACTTCAACAGAAAGTTGTTGAACTAGATGTAACATAGAAGTATTCTGACTCTGGGAGTTGATACAAAACAGCCGTTGCAATAAATGTCTCTTTCTTTGGGTGTTCCAGAGTGGAAAGGTATGTGTATAGGTTATTAGTATAGCAAGAGGTATTGACATTGCGTTGTGTATATATTACTCAGATGATATTATCAATGTTAATGACATTATTTTGGTACTAAAGACTACCCAAACAACAAGCTTCCTATCTTTGATAATCATTACGGTACTCAAGGAGCTACATTAATGCTTAGCTTCTGGCCATTTACACAGTGATCATCCACTCCACAGATGAACCATAGCTTTCCAACTTCTGATAGGATTATTGAGTCGTTACCTTTGGTGAAGAGAGTTGTGTAATTGTCTAATCCACAATCTGTGTATGCTGTAGAGTTAACTTGCATAACATTATGCTGGTCACTTTTGTAGTTGAATACTGTTGAAGAAGAGAGACAGACTTAGCAAGGTAAATGCTGTTATGCTGGAAATAACTTATCATGTTTTCTTACTATTGATATGGAACAGAAGACTGCTGAAGAACAGAGGCAGAATTGACATAAATCATCGTCTTTTTTGGTGAGATAGTATGTATGGGATTGCAACATTGGTTCTGCTGTATTTAGGCATCGTAGTACAGGAGTTAGAAAAATTACCTAAGACATCGCCGACATGAAACTCTCTTCCCTGTGTCCAGTTGGTATAGTTTGTAAAGAGTTCCCAGCCATTGCTGTCACCAACTATATGCTCTGTTCCTTCAGATTTTAGCATGAGAGAAGATAAAGAGAAAATGGCATAGAGTATAATCAAGCTAGAGAATCGGCTTCCCTGATGAAGCATTGCTATCTCTTAACTTCTTGTTTTCTCAATTTCTTTTCAGAAATACAGTATATTTATAAAGCAGTAAGCATTTGTGGGTAGGAAGGTCATGACATTGTTGTGTTAACCAGATAAGTGAGTCATGAAAACCATACATATGTGGATCAAGGAGCCACAGATTGTATGCGGGGTACAACAAACTGTGCATCAGGGCGATGCACTGAAAAGCATTAAACCTAATAAGGCGATAGAACATACACAGTTATGTATGCATTGTTCATAGTTTACTAATACAGCAAAGGATTAAGCTAATAAGGCAAGTCGAAAGTGCAGCATGATGGAGCAGCAGCCGATGGGTTAAGGCTGCACTTTGTAAACAGGTTAATGGTGTTCAGTTTCTTCAACCACTTGAATCCAGGCTTCTTCTCTTCGGTTTTGTTCTCCTTCTTCTTTTTGGTCTTATGCTTATCCAGGCCAAAGCATCCGTATGAGACCTTATCAGAGACGGGCTCTGAGTTCCTAGATGCCTGAAGCGAGTAGATGCGGTTCTGGAGAATGCAGACCTTGTGAAAGTGGTCATCTCTCATCTTAAGCACACACCTAGCAAGCCCAACAGCTTCGTTCTTCATGAACAATGCCTCAGTGGCTAGCTCTCTGTTCTCCTCCAAGAGAGAAGTGAGTTTGTAGCCAAGATTAGCGTTTTCCTCCACAGCCACTTCTTTCTCCATCTCCAGCAACATGACAAACTTCTTCAACAGCTCTATAGTCTTGGAGGCTTCATGAAACTGTTGGTCCTTGTGAAGTAACTCGTGTTTCAGAATCTCTTTGTCCAAGCTTGCTGTCACAAGTTGGGATACAAGCTCATCGACTTTCTCAGAAACCGCAGTAGGATCTTTCATCTGTTGAAAGGATAAGGTGCTCTCAACTTCAGAACTGACCTCACTAACGGAATCAATGTCCGAAATGCAGTCATCATCATCTTGGAGAAGCTGGTTCGGAAGAGAAGTAGTGGGTTTAAGTCTGGTCTGATGAGAAGAACGACCCAAGAGAGTGACGTAGCCGTTGTACAGGTCCAGACAAAGTGAGAGAAGCAAAGGTCGTCCCTGGTAAAACCATTCAGCTCGTTGAGCAAAGGTATCATCATCTCCTTGGCTTTCTTGAAAACCAGACTCACGCAGGATTTGCATCCGAGCTTCAAGGTCTGTTTCCAACATTTTTTCAGACAAGAAGTGATGAGAGAGAAAGACAAACAGAGCAAGAGAGAGAGAGAAAAAGGGGGTCCACTGTTTCTGTAGCATGCTTTGTGATTTGAAAATTTGAAAATGTGAAAAAGCTCCAAAAAGAGAGAGAGAGAGTGAGAAGAAATTTGAAAATGGAAAATGAAAGTACCAGAGAGAGATGGCAACTGTGGAGCTTCCATGGATGCTTTGTTCTTCATCTTCTTCAACCTGAAAGATATACTTGTTTTAGTTAGTGATTCGTATATAAAATTATAAAGGGAAAATGGGAATAATGGCATAGATGATGAAGACATTGATGGCTTTTCCAAGAAGATAATAAATGTTAAGAAAGGGATATTTTAGATCATCGAGATTAATGAAGGATCGGAGTGGGGAGAAGAAAGATACAAACCCAGAAATAGTGAGAGAGAGAAGATAGCTGACACGTTTGTTCAGTTGTATCAGTGCAGAGCATATAACAGGCAAAATCCGCCAAAGTTACAAGCATTTGATTTTGTTCCACTCATATTTTAACACGTGGCTTTAGTACTTGGGTTTGGTAGTTGCGGCCCATTGTTTGTTGGGCTTAATAACTCAAAGCCTTTAGGTTTTTGAGATTCTGACATCAAATTTAGAAAGCAAAAAGAGGGAGAGAGCATATTGGTTGGTGGTAAATGACAATTTTATATATCCAGAAGAGTTCATAAAGTTATGTCATCGAATAATGTTTTCATAAATAAATAAAAATGTGCGTTTTAGAAAATAATATTTATTTCATCGTCTTTTTCCATAAACGCGGATCTCTTTATTCACACTCTTAATTATTTTATCATATGAGACAATTGCATATAAAAAAAAAAAACCTGAACTGTGTGTTTGGTGAGAATTCCAGTTTATTCTTTTTCACTAATGCTCAGAAATCATCATTCTTATTTGGAAATATGCACTAAATAAAATACACAATGGACAAAGCTCTTGGATAAAGTTTTCAAAGTAACACAAGAGGCAGCTTCTTGAGGTTTTCTCTCTTCCAACTTTTTTGCTTTACTTACTACTGAGGTTTTCTATTCCTTTGGAAGCTTCGTTGATGGGTTCAACACAAGATCTAAAATGTAACATTTCTTTTCTTAAATTTCCTGCAAAGTTCGATGTAGTTCATGTTTTTTTTTTTCCATTCTTTTCCTTATAAAGTGTCGTCCACATTTGCTTGACGGGATACAAAACGAAACCCAAGTCTCTGTCTTCGTCTCCTTCTTTCTTCTTCTCTCTGTCATCATTTTGCTTTTTTTTCTTCTCCTACATGCCCTAGATTTTGGGTTTCTGAAATAAAAAATGGCTCACACTAGGACTTTCACTTCCAGAAACCGTAGCGTTTCTCTCTCAAACCCATCTTTCTCCATTGACGGATTTGACAACTCAACTGTGACTTTAGGCTACACGGGTCCTCTTCGAACCCAGAGAATAAGACCTCCTTTAGTGCAAATGAGTGGTCCTATTCACTCTACTCGCAGAACAGAACCTCTCTTCTCTCCTTCTCCTCAAGAATCTCCTGATTCCTCTTCTACCGTTGATGTTCCACCTGAAGATGATTTCGTCTTCAAAAACGCAAATCTCTTGAGATCTGGACAATTAGGGATGTGCAATGATCCTTACTGCACTACTTGCCCTTCTTACTACAACCGCCAAGCTGCTCAATTGCACACTTCCAGAGTTTCTGCCTCTAGGGTATGATATTTCTACTTACCTTGAGACTCAAGTAAACATTATACATAGCAGCTGACACAAGAGTATTTTACTTTCTTTTGTCTTGTTTAGTTTCGCACTGTTCTGTATGGTGATGCTAGAGGTTGGGCTAAGCGATTTGCCTCCTCTGTTCGTAGATGCTTACCCGGAATAATGAATCCTCATTCCAAATTTGTTCAAGTCTGGACTAGAGTCTTAGCCTTTTCAAGCTTAGTGGCCATTTTTATAGACCCTCTCTTCTTTTTCCTCTTATTGATCCAACAAGTATGTCTCCTTCTCTTGCTCTATCAATCTCCTTCTTGACTGTATACGTTTTCATGAGTTTGATACTGCAGGACAACAAATGCATAGCGATTGATTGGCGTGCGACTAAAGTATTGGTGTCTCTTAGAAGTATAACGGATCTTATATTCTTCATTAACATTCTGCTTCAGGTGTGTCTCCATTGCTCCTATCTCATATCTAAGGAAATTCATTGGCTTTAACGCTTCTTTGGTCTTATGTGTTGCAGTTTAGGTTGGCCTATGTAGCTCCTGAGTCTAGAATAGTTGGTGCCGGCCAGTTAGTTGATCATCCAAGAAAAATTGCTCGCCATTACTTCCGAGGAAAGTTTCTCCTTGACATGTTCATAGTCTTTCCCATTCCACAGATAATGATATTAAGGATAATACCATTACACTTAGGCACACGCAGGGAAGAATCTGAGAAACAGATTTTACGCGCTACGGTTCTTTTTCAATACATTCCAAAGTTATATAGACTCTTACCTCTTCTTGCTGGACAAACATCTACTGGCTTCATATTTGAGTCAGCTTGGGCTAATTTTGTTATTAATCTTCTCACCTTCATGCTTGCTGGTCACGCTGTTGGCTCTTGCTGGTATCTCTCTGCTCTGCAGGTATATAGTAGAAGATCAGTGTCTTTAAAGATTCTCTTCATATCTATCAAGTGATTTAAAGATTGTTTTTGTTGTATTGCTTTTTTCAGAGAGTTAAGAAATGCATGCTGAATGCTTGGAATATTTCTGCGGATGAACGTAGAAATCTTATCGATTGTGCTCGTGGAAGTTATGCATCGAAGTCACAACGAGATCTGTGGAGAGATAATGCTAGTGTCAATGCTTGTTTTCAAGAAAATGGTTATACCTATGGGATCTATTTGAAGGCAGTGAATCTTACCAATGAATCTAGTTTCTTCACAAGATTCAGTTATTCTCTGTATTGGGGATTCCAAGTAAGTTCATTTCAGGTTTGGTTGATGTTGCAGCTATTAGTCTTTGAATCACTCTTTAACTAATGTTGAAATGTTTTCAACTCTGAAAGCAAATAAGCACACTTGCTGGAAACTTATCCCCAAGTTACTCAGTGGGTGAGGTTTTCTTTACAATGGGTATCATTGGACTAGGGCTTTTGCTTTTTGCGCGGCTTATCGGTAACATGCACAACTTCCTTCAATCACTTGATCGAAGGTAAATCACATTTCATCAACAATGTTCTGAAAAGGGATGGTGAATTTCTTGGCTAATGCATGTTCTGTTTTAGGAGGATGGAAATGATGCTGAGAAAGCGTGATGTGGAGCAGTGGATGAGCCATAGACGTTTGCCAGAAGATATAAGAAAGTCTGTGCACTGTGGCATTTGATTTTCTCAGGCTGTGTAATGTGATATTCATAACTAATCAACTGTTCAACTTTTTCAGGAGGGTGAGAGAGGTTGAGCGGTACACTTGGGCTGCGACAAGAGGAGTTAACGAAGAATTGCTATTTGAGAACATGCCTGATGACCTTCAAAGAGATATAAGAAGACACCTCTTCAAATTTCTCAAGAAGGTAATAAGCAACAGCCTCATGACAGCATTAGTCAGTATTCATTTTGTGTACTCAGACTCCACAGTGTTGCAAAAAGCTAGTTCTGAATCCAAGTGTTAATGAGTTTGCAGGTGAGAATATTTTCGTTGATGGATGAATCAGTTTTAGATTCAATCAGAGAGAGGCTGAAACAGAGGACTTACATAAGGAGTAGCACGGTGTTGCATCACAGAGGTCTAGTAGAGAAAATGGTATTCATAGTGAGAGGTGAGATGGAGAGCATTGGAGAAGACGGTTCTGTTCTTCCTTTATCAGAAGGAGACGTTTGTGGTGAAGAACTTCTCACTTGGTGCCTCTCTTCTATAAACCCCGGTACTAATAACATTTGAGTGTTCATAACTCTTAATGTTTTTTGGTTAGAAACTTGGAACTTTGGAGCTGAATACGTTTTGAAACTTGCAGATGGGACGAGGATAAAGATGCCACCAAAGGGATTGGTTAGCAACAGAAATGTTAGGTGTGTGACAAACGTGGAGGCGTTTTCGCTGAGTGTAGCAGATCTTGAAGATGTAACAAGCTTGTTTTCAAGATTCTTAAGAAGCCATCGAGTGCAAGGAGCTATAAGGTACGAGTCTCCTTATTGGAGGTTACGAGCAGCTATGCAGATCCAAGTGGCTTGGAGATACCGAAAGAGACAACTCCAGAGATTAAACACTGCTCACTCCAATTCCAACCGTTAAATTTGATGATGATGTTTGGTTTGGTAGATTAGTAATTTTATTTTGAAGTATAAAGCTTAGTGATTCACTATAAAAGATGAATCGATGATTCATTCGTTGTAATCAATTCACTCATTAGTGTTTCTTAAGTATCTTTTTGCTGTTTTTCCAATCATACGGTATAATTTTACTTCAGGTCACTCGGCTTGAGTAACTTGGGCTCATAATTTCGGCCCATTCTAATTGATCTTAAATTAATAATTAATCAAGCCTGGATAATGAATGATTTTTGCCTTTTCGGTACTTCTTTACTGTAAGAAGTTAATTAAGACAAAGAAACGGAAACAGCCATGTAGTTAATGACATTTTGCCTCCAATAATTAGGGCCAATTAATTAGTTACAGTTGGTAATCAAATAAAGGAATTTTCGAATTCGTGAATATTCAAAAGGAAATAAATGTTAAAAACACAGAGGAGAGAGAAGCCTCACGGACACGAAATAATAAACAATGTAATAAAAGTCAGTGTTTGACTTTTCCAGACATGAGTTTTATTTACAATAATACACTTCCTTGACCTGGGCTACGAAGAAGAAGACCCCTGACTTGGTCATCATCTCCTTTCTTATTTCTTCTTCTTCTTATCAAAATTACTAAAACTCTCTGCTTCAACTTCCTTCTCCGCCTCAAATTTTCCCTTTATGCCTAGATTCTAGCCTTCTAGGGTCTTCTTGAAACCGTGATTTTGGTCAAGAAATGGCTTCCCACAACGAAAACGATGATATTCCCATGCTTCCGATTTCAGACCCATCATCTCGTACTAGAGCCAGAGCTTTCACTTCCAGGAGTCGTAGCGTTTCTCTCTCAAACCCTACTTCCTCCATTGAAGGATTTGACACTTCCACTGTGGTTTTAGGCTACACGGGTCCTCTTCGAACTCAGAGACGTCCTCCTTTAGTTCAAATGAGTGGTCCTCTTACCTCTACTCGCAAGCATGAACCTCTCTTTCTTCCTCATCCTTCTTCTGATTCCGTTGGTGTCTCTTCTCAGCCTGAGAGGTATCCTTCTTTTGCTGCTCTTGAACATAAAAACTCCTCAGAGGATGAGTTCGTTTTGAAACACGCAAATCTCTTGAGGTCTGGACAATTGGGAATGTGTAATGATCCTTACTGTACTACTTGCCCTTCTTACTACAACCGTAAGGCTGCTCAAATCCCTACTTCTAGAGTTTCTGCCCTTTTTGATTCCACGGTAAAGTTTTGATTTTTGTTACTTTACATTCACAAATATAGCTTCAGGATCAAGTAAATGTCGTTGAAACAGAGTCTTTTGTTTTCTTGCTAGTTCCATAACGCTCTGTATGATGATGCTAAAGGTTGGGCAAGGAGATTTGCTTCCTCTGTTAATAGATACTTACCTGGAATCATGAATCCTCATGCCAAAGAGGTTCAAACCTGGACTAAATTCTTCGCCCTTTCATGCTTGTTAGCTATTTTTATAGATCCCCTCTTCTTCTTCCTCATAAAAGTCCAAGAGGTATGTTTTTCCTTCAGAGATATCTTTTGCTTTTCCAAGTGTTTTTATCTTGCCTTTACACCACCTTTTTGACCATCTTTATTTTCTCACTGTAGCAAAACAAATGTATTATGATTGATTGGCCGATGACTAAAGCATTTGTAGCTGTAAGAAGTGTAACAGATGTTATATTCACTATGAACATTCTACTTCAGGTGCTTTTCTTTTGCTTACATTTTTCCATCTCTTTATAAACAAAATATGTTGGCTTTAGTGCTCACGTTTGCCATATTGGTTGCAGTTCCGATTGGCCTATGTAGCTCGTGAGTCTACGGTAGTTGGAGCTGGCCAGTTAGTTAGTCATCCCAAAAAAATTGCCCTTCATTACCTCAAAGGAAAGTTTTTCCTTGACTTGTTCATAGTGATGCCACTTCCACAGGTATTGTTACGTTAGAGCTCCTACTGGTTTTAAGTAATGGTAATCAGAAGATGTTCATTTATGTTTTCTTTTGTTTACAGATATTGATACTATGGATAATACCAGCACATTTGGGTGCATCCGGGGCAAACTATGCGAAAAACCTTCTACGAGCTGCAGTTCTTTTCCAATACATTCCAAAGTTATATAGACTTCTACCGTTTCTTGCTGGACAAACACCTACCGGATTCATATTTGAGTCAGCTTGGGCTAATTTTGTTATTAATCTTCTCACTTTCATGCTTGCTGGACATGTTGTTGGTTCTTGCTGGTATCTATTTGGTCTGCAGGTATGACAAACTCTCAAAATGTCTTTCATTTTTATCTTGTCCTGATCAGCAGAAGATGCATAAAGTGATTTATATTGTTTCCCGTTTTCTGTTGGTTCTTTCAGAGAGTTAATCAGTGCCTTCGAAATGCTTGCGGTAATTTTGGGCGTGAATGTCAAGATCTTATAGATTGTGGTAATGGAAATAGCAGTGTATTAGTACGAGCTACCTGGAAAGATAATGCGAGTGCCAATGCTTGTTTCCAAGAAGATGGTTTTCCTTATGGAATCTATTTAAAAGCAGTCAATCTTACCAATCATTCTAATCTCTTCACAAGATACAGTTACTCTCTCTTCTGGGGCTTCCAGGTAACTGTTTTTTTTTTTCTCTCTTTCAGTTTTTTAGTAGGAAACTAAGAACAACTACTCAACTACTTTGCATTGATTGGCATACTTGGAACTCTTCATTAAGATCATTAATTTTATAATTCTCATAGCAAATCAGCACTCTTGCTGGCAACCAAGTCCCAAGCTACTTTCTAGGGGAGGTCTTCTTTACTATGGGTATCATTGGACTAGGGCTTTTACTTTTTGCGCTTCTTATTGGTAATATGCAAAATTTCCTTCAAGCTCTTGGTAAAAGGTAAACAATTCCATCATTGTACTAAAATAGATATTTCAAGACATAATGGTTGGTTCTATAAACACTAACTACTCAGGTGATTGTGTTTTGTCCATATTAGGAATTTGGAAATGACGCTGAGACGGCGTGATGTGGAGCAATGGATGAGCCATAGACGGTTGCCAGATGGTATAAGAAGGTATGTGGACTTTGCCTATAAAACTTTGTTTTATCCTTTGAATATTCTTTTTCTTAAAGAGTTACATTGGTCTCAGTTTCAGTAGTTTCACTATTAAACTAACTGAATAATGGTTCGACATTATCAGGAGGGTGCGAGAGGCTGAGCGGTTTAACTGGGCTGCTACTAGAGGCGTTAACGAAGAATTGCTTTTTGAGAATATGCCTGATGATCTTCAAAGAGATATAAGACGACACCTCTTCAAATTTCTCAAGAAGGTAAACATATGTGAAACTTCTGTATGCATAGATCCCAATTCCATATAGTGTTGCAAAGAGCTAGTTCTAGAAGCTGTAACTGCAAGTAATAGTTAGAGACCACAGATTAAACCATTGCTGAGAAATAGTATTGAAATTTGAATGGGTTTGCAGGTGAGAATATTTTCGTTGATGGATGAACCAATCTTAGATGCAATCCGTGAGAGGCTGAAACAGAGGACATACATAGGGAGTAGCACAGTGTTGCACCGTGGAGGACTAGTTGAGAAAATGGTATTCATAGTGAGAGGTGAGATGGAGAGCATTGGAGAAGATGGTTCTGTTCTTCCATTATATGAAGGCGATGTTTGTGGTGAAGAACTCCTCACTTGGTGCCTCGAACGCTCTTCTGTAAACCCCGGTACCATCCCTTTTGACTCTATCTCTATGTGTTCATAAATCCCAAAAAGTTTGGTTCCTTAGATGACACTTCGTTAAGAAAAAGCTTGGAACTGAGTATGTTCTGAAACCTTCAGATGGGACGAGGATAAGGATGCCATCAAAGGGATTGCTTAGTAGCAGAAATGTAAGGTGTGTGACAAATGTGGAGGCGTTTTCGCTGAGTGTAGCCGATCTGGAAGACGTAACGAGCTTGTTTTCGAGATTCTTGAGGAGTCATAGAGTCCAAGGAGCCATAAGGTACGACTCTCCATATTGGAGGCTACGAGCGGCTAGGCAGATTCAAGTGGCGTGGAGATACCGTAGGAGACGGCTTCATAGATTATGCACTCCTCAGTCTAGTTATAGCCTTTAGTTTGTATTCTTCATTCTTGATGATACGCTTAAAACAAAAATAGGGTTCCAAAGCTCAAGACTGCTCATAGGCTCATAGCAATGCTCAAAAGTCAAAACCTCACATTCTCCAACACGAGGCAACAACAAAATTTAGATCGAAGTTAAAATCCAAGTATTCGGTGTGCTCGGTAAATTTTAATGATAAATGAAAAAAACATAACAATATATTATATTATAATTCATTATAAACAAAATTATAAGATAATCTATATTATTAATTAGGAAGCATTGTATGAACTACAACATTGTAAGGGTAGTTTAAAACTAACTAAATGAATTTTTGCATGGGTAATTTAGTAAATTAACAACTACTACAACTAAACAAATATCTTGGATTTTGTTTTTAAAAAAAACGAATTAAATCACTAAATTAATAACTACCCAATATTTTCGGAAATCATTTAAAAACGTTTTCATAACATATTAGGTTATTTTAATTCAAATTGTATATATGTAAACTTATTTCTTTTGGTAATATGTTATTAGATAATTTGGAAACTTCAATCTAATTTAATAACAAATTATCATTTACTTTAGATTTTATACAATTTCCTTAACAAAACTATGTTAATTGTTTCTGATTATTACAAATAAAAATAATTTTAAATTATGATTTAGCATATTCAAAAGAGAATTTTTGGATTTTAGATTTGTAATTATCTAAAAAATAGTTTCAGTATACATTAAAATATTTAACATTTTAATTAGAATTTAAATGATATAAACTTTTTAAGTAT
>Ga0041059_1000207_pt1 | contig 38795 bp, 33 predicted proteins | sample AraColnosormetaG_FD_56232 | JGI IMG/M metagenome (GOLD analysis project Ga0041059, IMG submission 56232) | Arabidopsis roots microbial communities from North Carolina, USA - Col MF nosort | ecosystem: Host-associated > Plants > Roots > Unclassified | place: USA: North Carolina | collected...
TTTTTTTTTGCAGATTGTTCTTTTCATACTTTTTTGTCCTTTCAACATCATATACCGCTCAAGTCGGTTTTTCTTTATACGATCACTGTTTCACTGTATATGTGCCCCCCTCTACGAGGTAATCGTATTAAATTGACTCCTGGATGTTATTCAATATTCATCTTCATGATTTTATCCTTTATCACAGGTCACACTTCCAGATTTTTTCTTGGGAGACCACCTAACCAGTCAGGTTATATATTTGCATTAATGTTTGCTGAAAAATGACAATAAATGATCAGAATAATAGACTGATGTTTTTTGTTTTGATAAGTTCAGATACAAGCCATAAGGAGCTTTGAGCTATTCATTTGCTACTATGGCTTAGGAGAATACTTGCAGAGGCAAAACAAGTGTCATAGTCATGGTGTTTACAATGCCTTCTACTTTGTCGTTGCTGTTATACCCTACTGGCTCCGCTTCCTCCAGGTTTCACACAATTCAATCTCTTCCTTTTTTTATTACTGCCTTCACTGATTCTGTCACATCCGAATCTATAACTTACATGTATTCACTTTTTTGCAGTGCATACGCAGATTATGCGAAGAAAAAGAATCCGTACACGGATACAATGCGTTGAAATATATGTTGACAATCATTGCAGTCATCGTAAGAACAGCGTATGAACTGAAAAAGGGACGCACTTGGATGATTTTGGCTCTTGTAAGCTCAGGTGTAGCGACAGGGATGAACACATTCTGGGACATTGTTATAGACTGGGGACTCCTCCGTAAGCACTCCAAGAACCCATACTTAAGGGACAAATTACTGGTCCCTCACAAAAGCGTCTATTTTGCAGCCATGGTAAGTAGTAACATTTTAACATCAGAATATGTCATGTTCTAAAGATTCTGGTTGAATCATATTTGATTTTGACAGGTAGTGAATGTGATTCTAAGAGTGGCATGGATGCAGCTAGTGCTAGAGTTCAACTTGAAGTCGCTTCACAAAATCGCAGTAACAAGCATTATTTCATGTTTAGAGATTATTCGTCGGGGAATATGGAGCTTCTTCAGGTTGGAGAATGAGCACTTGAACAATGTAGGCAAATACAGAGCCTTCAAGTCAGTTCCACATCCTTTCCATTACTACGATGACGACGATGTTGACAAAGATGACTGAGCCATCCTTATAAGTTAATAACACACTCTCTGATTATGTTTGATGATGATTCACTAAAACTACAGATATATATTAGCCTTAATAGGAAAAGTTCAACATGGAAAGACATATACATACATGAATCCATAGGAAAACATAGAGAGATTACAAACTTTGCTTGAAAAATTAAAACTTCAAAAAGTTTTAGATTCAGTTGATAATAGAAAATCCAGAACGGAGATCATACGCTCTTCTCCTATCTTCGTCCATCAACTCCGATACGCCAAGTCTGACCAGATCATAAACCCTCGAAACAGCTTTGGAGACCCCAGTTTCGCCATCCAACACCTCTATGATCTCCTCGCACCGCCTATCAATAGCGTTCACCACAGACTTTGAGGATCCGCGTTTGTTGATTCCCAACACAGCGTACCAGTCAGGCTCTCCTGTGACCGTACGATAATTGGCTGCCGTCAAAAGGATTCTGTAAGCGGCGACGTGTGCATAAGCTTGAGGAGCGTCAGGATTCGCTTTGCAGATTGAAACAGCACATCGTAATGCAAGTTCGAGACTTCCTCTCTCAATATAGTTCTCTTCACAGTAACGAAGAAGCTCGTTAATCTTTTTTGACATTCTCTCAAGCATGAATGATCTCTTACGGTTACGGCTCAAGTAACTCAGTATTAGAAACTCACTCCAAAGTTAAGTAATGGTGTTCGTTGTTTACTTTCCTTTTTTTTTTAACCGAGAAAAGGAAAGTTCTGCATTTTTTTGTACCCTAAAAAAAGGAAATTTACACAAAGGTAAACCATACCGGTTCCTTAAGACGCAAGGATCACATAATGCTAAACCAAACCGGTTTATTAAGCAGAACCAAATAATTCAGGATCGGTTTGTAATCTGAAGCTGTTCACACTTATGTGTTTTAACCAATAAAACATATACACGTGTCAAAACACTTGCATCGTCATCGAGCTTCGTCTACACAATCGAGGAAGAAGCAAAAGGAAGACGAAGAGAGATTCGATTTCTCTGGATTTTTCAAAAATGTTTCTCCAATCGCAAAAACTATGGACGATGCTTCTAATTCTAGCGATTTGGTCACCAATTTCACACTCGCTTCACTTCGATCTACACTCAGGTCGCACAAAGTGTATCGCCGAAGACATCAAAAGCAATTCAATGACTGTTGGTAAATACAACATCGATAATCCTCACGAAGGTCAAGCTTTACCACAAACTCACAAAATTTCCGTCAAGGTAAACACAGATCTTTCTAATTTTGACCTAATTTGTTAAAATTTTGTCCATAGATCTGAGTTTTGGTTATGTGTGAAGGTGACGTCTAATTCCGGTAACAATTACCATCACGCGGAACAAGTAGATTCAGGACAATTCGCATTCTCGGCTGTTGAAGCAGGTGATTACATGGCTTGTTTCACTGCTGTTGATCATAAGCCTGAGGTTTCGTTGAGTATTGACTTTGAGTGGAAGACTGGTGTTCAATCTAAAAGCTGGGCTAATGTTGCTAAGAAGAGTCAAGTCGAAGTAAGTTCTCTGTGTGTAGATTATGAGAAGCTGATTCTGATTATATACATAGATATAACGAAATTGTTGAAGTTAGTGTTAGGCTTGTTACTATGTTGATGATACTCCATTGTGTGTTCTTATGATCAGTTTGAACTGAAGTGAGTTCAATTTCTCTTCTCTTTGTGTGGATTATGAGAAGCTGGTCTGATTATAAGAATAGATAACGAAAGTTTCACAGCTTCAGAATTGTAGTAGCGGAATTGTTGAAGCTAGTGGCTGGTTACTATGTTGATCCTCCATGTGTGTTGTTGTTATGCATTTTTGTGGCAGGTTATGGAATTTGAAGTAAAGAGTCTTCTTGATACTGTTAACTCGATTCATGAAGAGATGTATTATCTTAGAGATAGGTACTTTTCTTTCTCTATTGTTTGGTATTATGAAGATATTGTTTATATGACTTGATTGTGGTGTGGTCTCAGGGAAGAAGAGATGCAAGACTTGAACCGGTCCACTAACACAAAAATGGCGTGGTTGAGTGTTCTCTCGTTTTTCGTCTGCATAGGAGTTGCAGGGATGCAGTTTTTGCACTTGAAGACGTTTTTCGAGAAGAAGAAGGTTATCTGAAACTCTCTACTACGGGGTTGGTTACGCTCTTTCTGTTTTCTTAGCCCAAACAATCAATCTTCTCTTCTTTTGGGTGTTGTACATTAGATCAATGGCTATGACTCTGTTCTCTGAGACTTGGGAATTTTATTTGTGTGGCTTTATTTGCTTTTTTCCAAGATAAGTTTAGTTTTTGTTTAGATTTGTTGGTCCTTTAGGATACTTTGATGGTTTAAAGTCAAATAAATTGTGTTTGTCTGAGGTTTTAGATTATACAGCTTATCTCAATCAGAACCAATTATTGGACTCACTCTGATATTTATAATTTATATGTAAACATGTTATTTCATATTTTGGAATAGAAGTGGAACCTTGGGTACTTCGTCGTGTTACATATTATTATTGTTCTTTTAAAAACAAAAAAATCTTATTCAAATTCAATAGAACAAAAAAATAATACAGACGTGTTACAAAAGAAATAAAGTAGAAAAAAACAGAGATCCATTAAGGTTTTGGATTTGGATGAAACTAGAAAAAAATTCCTAGTTTGAATGTCGGTAGGAGAAACCATTATACAATATCTTTAAATTGGAGGCAGTGATCATGAGAATAAAATTGAAGATACTAAGGCCATCTCCAATGGGAGTCTCTCTTAAGAAATTTCAGAGTTCTCTAAATTAACTTAGAAAAAAATAATTCAAAAATACGTAAAATTAAGAGAGCTAGAAGAGAGATTTGTGAGGGTCGACGACATGTCCTAACGTGATTGAATAGTCATATTTAACAAAACAAAAAAGAAACCATTTCTTTTTTTCCCATTTTTTTTCTCGGTCTCTTTTTTATTCCCGACCACTCTCTTTTCTTTCTCTGTTTCTCGCGACAAAATCAAAAATCATTAATCTATGATTTTCGATGAATCAAGCCGTTTATATGTTTAATCGAAGAATCTGAGACGCCAGAATCTTTAAGTCGACAGAAGTTGTTGTCCATCGGTGGAGGAAGACCAAACCCAATCGGAACTGAAAGTGATTCAGAGAAAAATCTGTGATGAAAGCTCCAATTTAGCTTCTTCCAATAGGATATATCAAAATGTTTAAAAATACGCTACGCAAAAAACCGATGTATTTTTTTATATAGTAAGTAAAATCACAAGTCATACTACTATTGTAAAAAAGATTATCAATATTCAACAATTAAATCATAAGAAGGAAAATAAAATTATGATTTAGCCAATTCACTAGTGGCCTAAATTCCTTGTCGAAAATGCATGGAACACAAACCTCAACTTCTCAAAAACTGATCTCTCATGAAATTTGCAATATGAAGCGGCTCTTCAATTGTCGAGATAATAGCTTTACTATTTATGCGAATTTAAATTTGGATGCGGTTACAACTATGATATTTACGAGTCGTCATCGTTTAAAAAAATTAGAATTAACACTATTTAAATCGTTGTACGTGGAAACACATAATCATAACATAATGTAATCAAAATACAAAATAAATTTAAAAGAGAGTAAGATTTGAACATGCTCAATTATTTGTTCATTCCACTTGTGTCGATAAACCGTTGACTTTCCGAAATATACAAAAATACCCTCACAACGTATTAAGATATCCCACGCAAAGAGAGGGCAATTTGGGTAATACCAATAAACAAAAATTGGTAAGCGAGGGAAGGCCTTAATATAAAATCTAAATGAGTTAATAATTATTTATAACACGTGTTATTGACCGTCCGATCTCCAAAATTAAAATTATCTGCTCTCTTGCTTTCACAATCAATCTCACTTTCAAATCATAATACGAATTCAGATTTGTCTTCTCTGATTCGTGGTGCGTTTTGTTCCGATCACTGACGTTGAAGATTTCAAAACACAGAATTTCGATTTCTTAAGTCTCAGGTTTGATCCTGCTCCGTCTCGTAAAAGATCAGTGTGAATTAAGATCTCTGTATTCGAATTCATATTATGTAGATAGATTCTTTAGTTTTTTTTTTATTGATTTTGATTTATTTATGCAGTTCTTGAGCTGAGTTTTGTTACTGAGAGGTTTCGAAGCATTGAAGATGCTTTTGTCTGCACTTCTTATGTCTGTTGGGATAAACTCTTGCCTATGTGTATTACTCTTCATTCTTTACTCTGTACTGAGGAAGCAGCCACGAAACTACGAGGTTTTTTTACCTCGCAGACTCGCGAATGGGACGTATAAACGTAGACGCAACAAAGTAGCAAGGTATATACCTTCTCTTAAATGGATTTGGAAATCATGGAGACCAACAGAAAAGGAACTTATGGAATCATCTGGCTTGGATGGTGTTGTGTTTATGAGAATGATCACTTTTAGTTTGAAAGTGTTCTTGTTTGCTGGTATCATTGGTGTTTTTGTTCTCTTGCCTGTGAACTGCTTTGGAGATCAACTTACAGTGATTGATTACGCTGACTGGTCAGCCAATTCTTTGGATCTGTTTTCTGTTGCAAACCTCAAAGTCCGCTCACAATGGTAACCTCAAGCTTTTATGTTGTTATTATTGTTGCTAGGATGATGTATATATGTAGATATTTTTGTTTTTTTTTTGCAGGCTATGGGTTCACTTTGGAGCTATATATCTTGTGACTGTATTTGTTTGCTGTCTTCTTTACTTTGTAAGGGCTTGTACTTATGGTTACTTAAATTATTTTATCGTAATGAATGCTAAAGTTCTTTAGTGATGACTCTTTAGAAGACTGTCATTAGTATTTGCTATATTGTCATTAGTATTGTCTTTCTTTGACAGGAATTCAGATATATTGCGTTGAAAAGGATTGAGCATTTCTATTCATCTAAACCTAAGCCAGAACAGTTTACAATATTGGTTCGAAATATCCCCTCTTCAGATGGAAGCAGTGTGAGCGACACTGTTGATAGGTTCTTTGGTGAAAATCATTCCTCTACCTATTTTTCTCATGTGGTTATCCATCGAACAAGTAAACTCCGAAGTGTCGTTGTAAGTCTTGAAAAAGCTTATCTGCCTTCCGTTGGATTGGAAAGTATATCTTTGTGTGTGCATGCTATTGCAATCTATTACTCTTGGTTACACTTCTTTTTCAATTCTGGCTCTTGCAGGATAAGGCTAAAAAGTTATATAAAGAAGTGAAACATAAGAAGCCAGTTAAAAAGACGCCAATGAGATTCTTCAGTCGTAAAGACAATACTGAGGGTCACTATGAGAGTGTGTTACAGGAAATGGAACAGAACATACGATTGGGGCAAGCTGAAGTTTCAGCACCTGGAAAGGTATGCCTCTGATGGTTACATGTAGGACCTGCGAACTGGATACATCTTTCTCATAATTTTGCATGTTTTCTCTCATCACGTAGGAAGTTCGAGCTGCTTTTGTATCATTCAAGTCTCGATATGGTGCTGCAACAGCACTCCACATGCCACAATCAATCAACCCTACTTACTGGCTCACAGAACCAGCACCAGAACCTCATGACGTACACTGGCCTTTCTTCTCTGCATCATTTATGCAGAAATGGCTTGCTAAAATTCTGGTTGTGTTCGCTTGTCTCCTCCTTACTATCTTATTTCTTGTTCCAGTAGTACTTGTCCAAGGTCTCACCAACCTTCCTGCACTAGAATTTATGTTCCCGTTCTTGTCATTGATCCTATCAATGTAAGTGACAGATTTTTCATTATCATTACCTTTGAACAACAACACTTTAAGCTTATTGTTCTAAACATTAGCAATCTCTGTTGCAGGAAAGTTGTAAGTCAAATAATAACTGGATACCTTCCAAGTCTTATACTTCAGACATCTCTCAAAGTCGTACCTCCAACCATGGAGTTTCTCTCTTCTATCCAAGGGCACATTTGCCACAGCGATATACAAAAGAGTGCTTGTAACAAGGTGATCTGGTTCACTATATGGAATGTGTTTTTCGCAACTGTTTTCTCTGGATCAGCCTTCTACAAGCTTTCTGTAATTCTCGATCCAAAGCAAATCCCGCTCAAGTTGGCTGTGGCTGTTCCAGCTCAGGTAAAAAAACACTTCTCCCACCATTTATTGTCTCACACAATGGTCATTTTTACAGAGTGGTTTACATCATTTTTGCAGGCTTCGTTTTTCATCGCTTATGTTGTGACAACAGGATGGACAGATACTCTGACTGAACTCTTCCGTGTAGTTCCCTTCATGGTCAGTTACATAAAAAGATCTTTTGAACCGTCAGATGAAAATGAATTTGTTGTACCGCCAATGCGGTACCACAGAGACACTCCTAGAGTTCTCTTCTTTGGGCTTCTTGGGATTACATACTTCTTCTTAGCTCCATTGATTCTTCCTTTCATCCTTTTATACTTTATCCTTGCATACATCATCTACCGAAACCAGGTATATATGACACACATATTTTACTCTTTTAGCTTTCTTCGTGCACTAGAACTAAGGACTCAATTGTGTTTTGCGATGCAGTTTATGAATGTGTATGCTCCAAAGTTTGATACGGGTGGAATGTTTTGGCCAATGATACACTATACGATGATATTCTCTCTTGTACTTATGCAAGCAATTGCAATCGGTCTATTTGCGCTAAAGAAGATGGAACTAGCTACATACTTGCTTGTCCCTCTTCCCGTTTTTACTCTTCTCTTTAACGAGTTCTGTCGTAAACGCTTCATGCCTATATTCACTGATTATCCTGCTGAGGTACAAATCCCACACACACTCACACACATAAAGAAGTAAATCTGAAATTTGCATTACAAGATGTTTGGTGTTAACTCTCTGTGTTTTGTTTTAGGTGTTGACAAAGAGAGATAAGGAAGATAGAAACGATCCAACAATGCCCGAGTTTTACAATAACTTGGTCAGTGCGTACAAAGATCCTGCTCTGCTCCCACTTAGATTCTCAGGATCAGGAAGCAGAAACGATAGCCTCACTAGTCCTCTTCTCTCTTTTAGTGAGGTTTGATCCTCTTCTATACAACTTTACCTGTCTCTTCTTCTGTACATGCTTGTGCATATATATACACTTCACTTATACCTCAAAAGTCATTAGAGATCTACATTGGAAACTCTAATATCATAATTTATTTGTAAATCTTTATTTACTACAGAATCAGTCATTATAAGATAGAGTAGTTTATTACATCAGTGAGTTATTAAAGATTGACTACTAAACGTTATACTGTTAGCTAACCATGTCTCTTATAGACATTAACTGTTTGTTACAAGAACACTAAAACTAAATTATAACAAGAGTGGGAAAAAATGTATTTGTTTAACATAATGTGAACGGGATTTTTATCTCTGGGAGAAGATTAAAAAAAAAAAAAAAATTGCAAAGAGAATGTGTTTTTATGAAAATAGGTATCCAAAGATTTATCTGTGATGATGTAACGCCATCTTTATTCTTTTAACGAGCTCTAGTCCAAATCAGTTATAGGTAAATGGATATGACTGGTCATCTGATATTTTTTAATATACTTATAGGTCAAAGCGATTGGACCTTGATCTTTGTAATCAATAGTACTAATTAACTTGTAAATAAAAGAAAATAAGAGATTATAACTTGTAATGGAGTTAGATAATATGGTTTAGGGTCCACGATAATCATATCACCCAGTCGCCATCACCACATTCCCAAAAAATTATTTGTTAACAAAGTTTTGTTGTAGTTGACATAAAAGACAAAATCAAAATTTAAAACAAGAAATATCGTCGGATTAACGGCTTTTCATCACTAAATAGTTTTATACAAAAAAGAAGAAGGCAAATACTATTGGTTAGAGCTTAAGCTAAAAGTAGAGAGCAATTTTAGCCCAAAACAATGGGGTTATAGGGTGCTTTTAGCTTTGACCAAATCTCTTTGGTCCCAGTAATCTTTAGTGTTCCATTACATAAAAGTAAACTCTTTGAATCGGACCATTTTTCACAAAGACATACATCTATAATATATATTATTGAGCATCTTTTGTTTTAGCATTGCTTCGATGAATTCGCACCAATAGCTTCGTAATCTTTAGGATTTAATAAAAAGGCTAGGATTGATACCTAATATTGATGTTGATATTATGATTTAAGACCCATTGTTCTTGTTCATCATCTCTAGATTTTTTTCACGAAATACAATTATTCAACGAGATAAATTATAGTGGGACCTATAATTGTGGGAACCATTGGTATGGGTTTTGGTCACAATCAAAAATGAAAGAAGCCAAAGGGCTCTTGAATTATATTGCTTTCATGTAATACTATTCAATAGTTTCCAAAATAAACTACGAATAGTAAAGAATCATTAATCTAACTTTCATCCATTTTTTTTTTTTGGTGTTATTCAGCTATATGCAAACATGTGTATAATTTTTCTTTTAAAAAAAATCGGAAAATTGATGAAAGAGTCCAAAGTGTGTATTATTAATGAGGTACGAAGAAAATAGTACAAAGAATAAATAATTAAACAGAATGGTCCCCATAATTCGATTTAATGAGTGTATTGGTCCATTTTATAAAACATGTGTAACAACAACAACAACAACTTGGGGTTTACGAAACCATAAAAGGCTTATCAAATCATTCATGCTGTTGAAAAAACATATAAAGGTCTAATATCATCGGTTAGATTCTCACCAAACATTATCGGTAATCACTACTTTCTTAAAAATCACATTGCGATTATATAATCAAGAACTATAGTTTACTCGTAGCTTTTCTCAATATCCTCAACAAATCATTTATACTACTATACTAATATAGTTATTTACATTTATAGGCCTATTTTCTTTTATTATTGCCAACAATTAAAGCTTATTTATGACAGCATAAATAACATCATTTCATTATTTTGGGGGCAGAAAAATAAAATAAAACAAAAGGAAGGGGACTTTGACCTTTCCCTGACCAAAAACTCAGACAATCCCTTTCTGCCTCTTTTATCTCTCTCTCTCATAAACCCACACTCTCTTCTTCTTCTTCTTCTTCTTCTTCTTCTTCTCTCTCTCTTTCTTCTGCTTTTCCAAAGCTTTCCAAAGCCAACAAAGGTCTCTCTCTGTAGCTCCTTTTCCTCTCAGCAGCCATGGAAGAAAAAACTCATCATCATCATCACAGTACCAACAAACACATCCCTAGTTCCAAATCAAGAACACCTCTTCTCCACAAGCCTTATCATCACCATGTTCAAACCAATCCTCCTCCTTTTCTTTTGCACCCTTCTTCTCACCAAAACCTCAATCTTGTTGCCTCAAATCTTCCTTCTAGCTACTACTACTATTACTACTGCTACTTCTACTCTCAATTTCACAACTCTCTTCCTCCTCCTCCTCCTCCTCATCTTCTTCCTCTTTCTCCTCCTCTTCCTCCTTTACTTCCTCTTCCTCCTCCTCACTCAATGACCCGTTTCCACAAATCTCTCCCTGTTTCTCAAGGTGACTACTAATCTACCTTTTTCTTCTTCTTGGTTTATTCTTTGCATGTTTGGTCTAAAGGTTTAGGATCCTCACCTATGGCTGAATTAGTTTATATTTATTGGACGAGGTTTTCAAGGCTATCTCTTGTTGTTCTTGTTTTGCTGTGTATTCCCACACAAACTCTAGTATAGTGTAAATGTCTAAATGGTCCTTCTCCTTCTCTGTAGTCTGTACAATATTCACTTTACTTTAAATGTTCTCTTTCTTTAATGTGTTAATGTCTGAAAACAAACTCTCTGTCTCCCTTTAATACTCTCTCTATTGGTACTGATTTACTTGCATCTTTTTGTGTTTCATTCAAAAACAATTAAAGTCTAAATTTGACTTTGACTCACCCATTTTTTTGCTTCAACAGTTGTGGAGAGAAAGCAGCAACACCAACAGAAGAAGAAGATACAAGTTTCTAACAACAAAGTGAGTGGATCCATAGCAATAGAAGAAGCAGCATTAGTGGTTGCTAAAAGACCGGACTTTGGTGGTCAAGATGGTTCTGTCATTTATCTCCTCGCCAACCATTTTCTTGTCAAGTTTGATTCGTCACAGAGGATTTACCATTACAATGTTGAGATATCTCCACAGCCTTCAAAGGAAATTGCTAGAATGATCAAACAGAAGCTTGTTGAGACAGATCGTAATAGCTTCTCTGGTGTTGTTCCGGCTTTTGACGGCAGGCAAAACATTTACAGCCCTGTGGAGTTTCAGGGAGATAGGCTTGAGTTCTTTGTTAATCTCCCTATCCCATCTTGCAAGGCTGTGATGAATTACGGTGACTTGCGTGAGAAGCAACCTCAGAAGAAGATTGAGAAACTGTTTAGGGTTAATATGAAGCTTGTGTCCAAGTTTGATGGTAAAGAACAGAGAAAGGAAGGAGAGGATTGGGCTCCTCTGCCTCCAGAATACATTCATGCTCTTGATGTTATCTTGAGAGAGAATCCAATGGAGAAGTGTACATCGATCGGAAGATCGTTTTACTCGAGTTCTATGGGTGGATCTAAGGAGATTGGAGGAGGAGCTGTTGGACTCAGAGGGTTTTTCCAGAGTCTTAGACATACTCAGCAAGGTTTAGCACTTAACATGGATCTCTCAATCACAGCTTTCCATGAAAGTATTGGAGTAATAGCTTACTTGCAGAAGCGGCTCGAGTTTCTTACGGACCTTCCTAGGAACAAAGGTAGAGAATTGAGTTTAGAGGAAAAGAGAGAAGTGGAGAAAGCACTTAAGAACATAAGAGTCTTTGTTTGCCATAGAGAAACAGTTCAAAGGTATCGAGTTTATGGGTTAACAGAGGAAATTACGGAGAATATATGGTTTCCTGATAGAGAAGGGAAATATCTAAGGCTTATGAGTTACTTCAAAGATCATTATGGTTATGAGATTCAGTTCAAGAACTTGCCGTGTCTGCAAATCAGTAGGGCAAGACCTTGTTACCTTCCTATGGAGCTATGCATGATTTGTGAAGGTCAAAAGTTTCTTGGAAAGCTATCAGATGATCAAGCTGCAAAGATCATGAAAATGGGCTGCCAAAAACCTAATGAAAGGAAAGCTATTATTGATAAGGTTATGACAGGATCGGTCGGTCCATCGAGGTAATTCAAATAATCTGAGCTTCTATATTCGAGTACTAAAACATCGAAAAGAGTTTAATATTTTGGTTCTGTACTTTGACAGCGGAAACCAAACAAGAGAATTCAACCTTGAGGTTTCAAGAGAAATGACATTGCTGAAAGGAAGAATACTTCAGCCACCAAAGCTTAAACTTGACCGGCCAAGGAACCTTAAAGAAAGTAAAGTTTTTAAAGGAACTAGAATTGAGAGATGGGCTTTGATGAGTATTGGAGGCAGCTCTGATCAGAAATCTACCATTCCCAAGTTCATAAACGAGCTTACTCAAAAGTGTGAGCATTTGGGAGTCTTCTTAAGCAAGAACACATTAAGCAGTACCTTCTTTGAACCATCACACATACTCAACAACATTTCGCTTCTCGAATCAAAACTGAAGGAGATTCAAAGAGCGGCATCGAACAATCTCCAGCTGATTATTTGTGTAATGGAGAAAAAACATAAAGGGTACGGAGATCTAAAGAGGATATCAGAGACAAGAATTGGTGTTGTGACACAATGCTGCTTATACCCTAACATCACTAAGCTCAGTTCTCAGTTCGTTTCGAACTTAGCTCTCAAGATAAACGCCAAGATCGGTGGATCCATGACCGAGCTCTACAACTCGATACCTTCTCACATCCCTAGACTGCTTAGACCCGATGAGCCGGTTATCTTCATGGGAGCTGATGTAACGCATCCTCATCCATTCGATGATTGTAGCCCTTCAGTAGCGGCTGTGGTAGGGAGCATAAACTGGCCAGAAGCTAACCGATACGTCTCAAGAATGAGGTCTCAGACTCATAGGCAAGAGATCATACAAGATCTTGACTTGATGGTCAAGGAACTTCTTGATGATTTTTACAAAGCGGTAAAAAAGCTTCCGAATCGAATCATATTCTTCAGGGACGGTGTTAGCGAGACACAGTTCAAGAAAGTTCTCCAAGAAGAGCTTCAATCGATAAAAACTGCTTGTTCGAAGTTCCAAGATTACAATCCAAGCATCACATTCGCCGTGGTTCAGAAAAGACACCACACAAGGCTGTTCCGGTGCGATCCAGACCATGAGAACATACCTCCTGGTACAGTGGTTGATACAGTGATAACTCATCCGAAAGAGTTTGATTTTTATCTCTGTAGCCATTTAGGAGTGAAGGGCACGAGCAGGCCAACGCATTACCATATTCTATGGGACGAGAACGAGTTCACTTCAGACGAATTGCAGAGACTTGTGTATAATTTGTGTTACACTTTCGTGAGGTGCACGAAACCTATATCGATTGTGCCACCGGCTTATTATGCTCACCTTGCTGCGTACAGAGGAAGGCTATACATCGAGAGATCATCTGAATCTAATGGAGGATCCATGAATCCTTCTTCTGTGTCTCGTGTTGGTCCTCCAAAGACGATTCCTCTTCCTAAATTAAGTGATAATGTCAAGAATCTCATGTTTTACTGCTGATTCTTTAATATATAAAAAAATTGATCTTGATACTGTTATCTTTATAGGTTCCAATGACAAATTCATCACATATTATCATAAGTACTACCAAAGCCAATTATTGAACCTAGAAAGTCCAAGCCAGTGAGTTTTTATTGTATTTTTCTGTAATTCATAATTTCTTTAAAGTAAAAGTTCTTTTTGTTTTTTTGTTTTTTTCTTGAATGCGTGAAGTTGATGTTGATCATTTGTGTTTCTACGTTCACAACCACAAAACATTATTTTTCTTGAATATCAGTTTTTGTTTTATTTTGTTTTGTAACATTTCAATGATTTGGAAAGAGGAACCTATCATCATATCATCAACAATCAAAACTCCAACTATAGTAGTAAACTCAATCACATTTCAAGATCACATCAAGGCCAAACTTTCAACCAAACACTCGAAAACTAAAGAGTTGATTACTTGTAGGGACTCCTAAAGTTTCCAAATGTTAAAATTCAATTTGTCATGATTTAAGAAAAAATAACTATTTTTAGTTGGGTGTAAATATTGGAAAAAAAATATGATTGTGAACAAAATTAAATGCTGATGGAGTAATAAATAAAAGATTTGGGAGTTTGGAAAGGTGAAAGTCCCAAAACAAGAGAAAGGACAAAAGAGAGAAATGGGTAAAAATTGAATAATTTGCAACTTGGAAGAAAGTGTAGTTAATGAATGTGCAGAGTGTTGCAGTACACACACACACGAACCATTCCATGTATACTATATGAATTTTATCAAATTTTGTTTATTTTTAAGAAATTGGGTATTAATAACGACGACACAGAGGACAAAAGACAGAATGAATGATTTTATGTAAACAATGAAAAAGAAAAAAGAGGAGAGAACAAAAAGAGGAATTAGGAGTCTGTGTTTTTGTGAGTTGTCATAAAATATGAAAGGAATATGAAAATCTGAAGTAAGTAAATAATCTTTTGGTTTTCTTTTCATCTTTTCCAGTTCTCGGGAACCCAAATTCTCCAGACAAGTGAAGAGAACTTGTACCAAACTCTCTCAATTCTCTTAAAAAATACTATAGGGTAAAAAATATTAATTGATAGCATTGTCTCTCCCATGCTAAATTAGTAAATTACACACTCAAACCAATTATTAAGTTCGTTTTCAATACTTTAAAAATATTTTTGCCAAAGTTTATGCCAACAAAAGTTATACAATAATGTTCCAAGATTATAAGTTATATCTCGAATGAACTTTCTATGTGTTGTCAAATTGGTGTCTTTGTCTGTACAGGGTTAGTTGACAAACGCCTATCTGTGTTATAACCATTTTGGATGCATTTGAACAGTTGAGAACAAGGCTATTGCAGTATATACGGTAGCTTTTTAGCTTCCATCAGTCCAACGTTTTAAGATATTATTACCTATATATCTTCTATTTTGTAGGGTGTTTTTATATATGAGAGAAATTAGAACATAGTGGAATAAAATCTTTTGACAAAATGCAATAAAATAAATTATATATGTCATGGTCTAATTTTTCTTAAAATTAATCTAGCTTTTGTTTTGTATATGTCATGGTCTAATTTTTTCACATGAAGAATATTATTTAATGCTTAAACGACAATGAAACATGTATGTTAACTTGACATATTATTGATTAGTGTTAAAATTATTATACTCTAGATTCTAGAAAGACAGGAAAAAGGTCTCAATTATTTTTGGAGATATATGAATACCAAAAAATAAAAGAAAGATCGGAGCCACATATAAAAAAGATTGATAGTTCTCGTGACAGAAAAATAGAATTATTGCATGTCGTCTATAAAAATATCCCATCAAACTTAACTAGTTGATTCAATCCCATCACGGTCTATGATTCAATAGTTCACATTTGACATCACTGTTTCTCAAACTTTAGTACCAGATTTTATGTAGCTACTAATAAGTTCACACCTATAAATCCAAATTGTTAGGTGTTCCAACCGACTGGGTTAATCTTTTGCAATATTCAGCCTACATATTATGAAAATTGATCCGCTCAATTCGGCCCAACGTTAACAAAGACCTTTGAATGTTAGTCCGATGCGCAAATGGGCTACAGCCTGCAGATTATGTATGTTTATAATTATAATTATGAACAATTTAGTTTTTAGTATATGTTCTACATAGGAAAAAAAAACAGAACAAATATATAAAGAAAACACAAACACAAAAGTGATTAAGAACTTAACACATGAGATGGACACATTTTATAATTGATTATTGACAAAGTAAGACCAAATGTGAAAGAACATGGGCCGTTACGATATGTGACGATCACAAAATGTAAAGAACAAAAAAACTAAAACAGAAGAAGCAGAAAGCCCAACAAAGAATGCTCAACTAAAAATCTCCTTTCATATACAAAATCGCCTCTCATTTTTACTTGTCATCCAACTAACTCTTTTGTTACCCTTCTTTCGCATTATCTTAGATCCTCAAAGTTCTGAAACTTGAAGACAACTCTTAAAGCAGGGACAAATCTTGGGACACAATCTCTCCAGAAGCTTCCAAAGCTTCAACAGCTTCCATACTATAAGACCGGCAACTAAAATAGAACACTGCACTCATCATTGTATCAATAAGCACCACAAATGAATACATCACCACAAGTAGTGGACCTTCCCATAACCTCGAAGAACCATCTCCATAACTCAAACTCTTCACTCTATGCTCAAACAATCCTTCCACAAACGTCAACCCTATTGTTGATCCTAGAAATATCAACAAACCAACCTGAGTCTGTCCTTTGATCAAATCACTCGCTCTAACCAACGCTCCTGGCCCCGACACATCTTCAAGAATCGAGATCACGATCGTGGTGTTACAGATAATGATAGCATTTGCAAACACTACTGAGAACACCAAACCAACTAAGATAGCTCCATAGGCATTAAAATCAGGAGAGAATCCGAGAACATAGAAAGAGCTACAAACCGCGACGAGAAACACGCAGAAGGAAGTGAGACAAACAACAATCACAGTACAAATCCACAAGTAAGTGATCACAAGACGTTTCCATAGTCTCTGCATTATCACCACAAACTTAGTCACCACAACTTTCTTCCTCGAATAAGTGCAATCAACAGAGTAAACCACAGCAGCTCTAGACAAGAGTGACAAAGTGATGAACAAAGGGAAACACATTGCAGAAGAAACAGCTGTCTCAGAGAATTTCTGACAAGAGTTTCTAACAAAAGGCAATAAAGGAAGACCACTTGATTTGGAAACTAAGAGAAGCCTCACTGTAAGTGAATTAACAACTGATTGATCAACTAAAAGGTTTGGTAATAGAATAGCGGAAACAGGACAGATCAAAAGAAGAGCGATTAACATGAAAGCACCAAGATTATACCGGAGAATTCTAACGGTTTCTCTCAAGATCTCAAGAGCATTCATCGAATGAAACTTATGATCAGAGGATGATGATGGTGATGATGATGATGATTCTATCTCAAATTTCCGTAATTTTGAATTTGATCCTCCATGATTCATCATCCCAGATAAACCCATTTCCATGATTGCTCTGTTTTACAACGAAAAGGTTTGGATTTTTTTTCCCAAAGTTTGGATTTTGATGTTGTAATTAAGCAAACCCAAAATATGGGATTAGCGTTTTGGTAATCATGAAGAGAGAGGGTTAGTGTATTTGTTAGCGGCGCGTTTAAAGCATGGAAGGTGTCACGAAAGCAATGAGAAGAAAGATGGGGAATTTTTGGAGAGCGTGAAGAAACAGAAATCACGCAGAAAGGGCTTGGAGGAATGAACCGGGTCGACTGGAGAAAGGTGACGGTGACGAAAGAGTATTAGCGTCAGATTCGGTGTTACTATATCCAATCCGGGTACGGGTCTGGGTTTGGGTCCCAGTCTGGGTCATAACAGAATCAAGAAGGAAAGACGCGTTGATGAAAATAGGAAATGTTGCCATCTGGCGCAAATTTGTTTATTTTTCCCCGTAAGAGAAAAATATGATAGAAACTTGCAAAAAAACAAAAACAAAAAAAACTGATAAAACAAATTGTTCTATTTATTTTGATAATTCAAAAAAAGAAATATTTATTTTGATAATATATAGTGTGATTTTGTTTGTTAATGTAATGTAATAAACTGTTACCAATCATGATTTGTTTAAGATTTGCATTAGAGATTGAAGTTTGTTGAGTTATGATTGACTTACATTTTTGAGTTATCTCCTTTGTAAAATTGTTAAATCAAAACTTTACTCAAAAACATGAAAATTTTCATGAGTTAGGATGTGGTAAGTTGAGTTATACTTTTTATTTTTGAGTGAATTAGAAATTGAACTTCTTTTGGTGAACTGAATACTTTGGAGTGACGCAATCCCAAAAGGTTTTTAAAGAATAAATAATTAGATTAGTCGGTGGCTTTGTTGACTAAATAATCCGAAATTATCAACGTTCTCTATTCTCTGATCATGCAACTCAAACTGAACATACACTTTCTTTGAAATCATCTATGGTCATTAAAAACATTTTCTTTGAATCACACAATTTAACATTTCTTTAGAAGAAATAAAAGTTTTTTTCCTAACAAACAAAGCAAAATAAGTTTTAGTAAATCCCTAGAAGATCATCATCATGTTCAAATTGCTCAGTACCTTCAAATAAAATCTTAAGAATTCTCAAAAGTCTCTGGTGCTCTTCTCCTAAGAGCTTTTGGCAGGCATTTTTATACCTTCAAGATCCTCAAATGTTGACTTCTTCCTGATAGAAGGCAGCAGCCATTACACAAAGAATACCTCCGAAGATTCGAAGAAGCCAAAACTAGAATTATTCTATCATGCTTCTCATCTTGATTTGTGGATGTTTCTAGAAGGAACCTGATCACTGTCTTCTCCACCAGATGCATCATAGCCATCACTTGTAGACCTTGACAATGGCATCATCATCATTGATAGTTGTTGTTGTTGTTGTTGTCCTCTCTGTTGACCCATCAGACCAACAGCAGAAGAGAACCCATTAAGCTGCGCTGCATCCTCTGCTTCAGACGAAACTCTAAACGGGTGAATGTCATGCGAGTCTAAGCTGCTCTCTGGTGAAGATGTCACCATAACATTACCAGACCCTGACATTGCCCGGCTTGTCTGAAACGCGCTTCTTGCTTCTAGCTGAAGTGGAGCTAGCCCTGAACTAGTTGATGTCTCCATTGCTGCTTTTGTCTGAACATTCATCAGCGGTTCTAGAGGTAGTTCTGCTGGTAACCGTATGCGCTTTGATTGCCTTCGCTGCTTCCCGTTATTATTAACACCTTCATATTTTGTTGGGAACATTCTACGGCCACTGCTTCCGAAGCTGCTGCTTGCTTCTAAGCCAACAAATGGATTTTCCCGTCTCGCCACAGGCTGGATTATTTTGGATTTCTTTCTTGCTTCTGCTGCTGCTTTTGAAACTTCTTCTGCATTGAGACGAGCTAGAGTCCAAGGACTAATCTTCACAGGTTGGGGCTTCTTCTTGACACGTTCCTCTACAACAGACTTCTTCCCATATGAACTTACAGAAGCATTCTCTGGAGGGACTACGTCAAACTGGATACAGATATGCACACGCATTAGAGCAAATCATAGTCAACAAGGTAGAAGAAACTGGTGAATAATGGTACCTGATCCTCAAGAAACAAACGTGGTGGTGTGCACCATGCCCCACGATGAAATGTATTGAAGGAGCTTGCACTGCTTAGTCCAGTAAATGAGCTGATCATTGACATTTGAGGACTCTGTTGACCGCCTCCAGCTTCTAGTTCTTGCTCTTGCTCCCTAAGCGCAACTATGTAGTCGTATGTACTGATTCCCTGTTAGAGAAAATTTACTTTGGTTAATTGAATAGTTAAAGGACAAAGCTTGGCATGTCTGTGAGCAACTGAGCATGGGAAACAAACCTTCTTAATGAGAAGAATGTGGAAGAAGAAAAGCTGAGCAAGTGGTAACGTTGCCAGCATTGCTAATACTGTACAGACACCCTGCAAGAGACAGAAGAAACCTTCAAATCTTGCTTTCAGGTGAGATAAGGGAAGATCAACTGTATGAGAAGGTAACTTACAACAACTATAACAAATGGAATTAGCGAGAAGCTGCTTCCCAACTTCAGGGCAATGTCTGCATTAAATTGGTTTCTTCGGAGTAAACATAATACCAGCACAAAAATCCCAGTTGACCATTGCATAATGAGCTGCAATTTCAAACCACAGGGGAAAAAACGATGTTTCCACCGGTTAATAATACATCTAACTTTATGAGAACTAACTCTTCATTTCACCCACCAAGGAATAATTATTCAGAACATTTCATGACAGAAAGATAGACAGAAGATATTCTTTCAGGACATCATGAAAGATCAACACAACCTTACCAAAAAAATAGCTGATACCATAAGACTGAAGAATTTTCGGTAATTCCGCTTGCCAATGCAGTTGTTTAGCCACTACAAAAGTCATACAAAAACAAAGATAAAATAATTAAAACAGAAGGAAGGGTTTAACCATTTAAGATAAACCATGAAATTTTTAAGCAAATCCTTTGAATACCCTGCAGTGATGATCAAAACGGTCCACACATTTGTCACAAACTCTGCAATGCTTGCTGTATTTGAAGACCTGCAAAAGGAAGACAATAATTGTTGACTACTCCTGAGAATATGTGAAGCTTTCTTGTCACAAGAAAACTCTAAAGCCAATGAAAAGACATGTCTGTGTTTATAAATGTTCCCCGCACCTCAACTTCACACAGACTGCAATAAAACATCCCATCCTCACTCATCTGCTCAGAAGATTCATCTTTTCCACTGCAACAACTACATAGCAATGCACAAGGAGAGCAGAGCAAACGCAGGAGAGAAGATCTTTCTGATGACTCCAATTTCTTGTTACTTCCATTTTCTGTATCCTCTACACACGTGCCATCATGAGATTTAGCACCACCTGTAGCTGATCCACATCCATCTTTTATATCCTTTGCTAGAGGAAATTTCCCATTTTCAGGAATTTTAAGGTACTTCTTAGACCGGAAAACTCCACGGTCTGCAGGATCTGAAGCCGCACACCATATATACAGTCCAACCACACACGTAATCTGAAAAAAAGATGTCACTGTCTTAGGCAGTCTCTAAGAGGATACCAAAAAAGGGAAAGAATAAATCACTATTTTCAAAGACTTAAGGTGTACACAATCTCTAAGACTAAGGTCTCAAGTGCAGCTTCAATTAAAAGCAAAATGGATCAAGTTAAAAGATCAAAATTTCAACCATAGCCCCTAAAATTGGCTCGGAAATAAGAAGTCTCTAGAGCTAACTTGTCCATTTACAGGAATCAATGAAGCTTCTAATCTCTTGAAGGGGACCAAATCAAGATCCAACTAAAAAGCCAGGTAAATCCAATTTCCCTAATTAGATATAAGTAACAAAATTTCACAAAGACATGTTAGATTGTGAAACCAATGGTCTATGTACTTCACAAAAAGATAAGCATTTCCCCAAAATGAGAAAGACAACAAAGTAAAGACAACACATAAACGGCCAACAAGTACACAATTTTGATCTTGAAAACCATTCAAAGTTTATTGAAAGCAGATTTGATTTCAAAAACAAATTAAGCTTACCAGAGGAGTGTAAATGCCCATCGCAATGTACTGATGAATCTTCTTCCCAACAAATGGAGCAAAGAAGACATAGAAAGCAAACCCTAAAGCCAAGAACACAGCAACAGCCACCACCTAACCCACAAATTAAACAAAAAGATCAAAACTTTCACCTCCAAAATCAAAACCCTCCAAAGAAATCTCAGTAAGAACAAAGGAAGAACCTGAAGAGGATGGTATGGAAGCTGCCATCCATGTTTCCTCATTTTTCCTCAAGAAGAAATGCTGCAAAATCCAGATGTAGATCGAAGAGACTCAAGTCAAATAAACAGATAAAGTTGCTTCCTTTTCCCTCATCTTCTTCAAAATTCTAACATTTTGTTTTCTTCTTTCACGGACTCTTGCTACTGTTGTCTCAGACCAAAGGAAAGAAGAGTAGAGAGAAAGACATTTGACCAGAGGGTGTGGTGTGAAAAGTAATAAATAGCAAGTAGAAACAAAAAGAAAAGTAGACTCTTTTTTTTTGTATGTGGTTCTTTCTCTCTGTATCTTCTGTGCAAAGCTTTGAGCTTTGGGCTTTGGGTGGTGCAGAGATCTACTAAAAGAAGAACCCACCATGGAAGAGAGAGAGAGAAGAGAGGAAAGGAGTTATAATTAAGAGATGAAAAAGCAGTTACCTTTTTCCTATGGCCAAATCATGTGTCACAGTCCTGTTGCTGGCAAATCCAGTAACACTTGTTTTCTTTCTCCTTTGTTAAATTGCAATCACTCTTCTCTCTCTCTCTGTCTTTCTCCCAGTATTTTACTCTCTTTTGCTTTTTTACCCCCACTGATTTTTGTTGCCTTTTTGTTTTCACCCTAAATCTTTTCTTACTTCAAATCCCACATGACATGTTTCAATTTGTAGAGATAAAATGAGTAAAACTAGGTTTAATTGTGATTAGGTAGCCTAAACATGTCTCTATTTAACTTAATTACAATGTGTCCTTGTGTAATAAATTGTCTCATATCACACATTAAATGTTTTGTTGTACCAAATGACTATTTTGTCTTAAATGTTGAGTCTTCCAAACTGGTAACTACTCTGCACAAAGTTCAAATATGTTACAAGAATCAAAGCCGATTTGGTTAAAGAGAATTTTGAACTTCCAAAGAAATTATTTAAATGAAAGGAATATAATAGAAGTAGCTCTTGATTTTCAATATTCGAGGGTTCGAGAGTGACAGAACAAAGCACCAAGAAAACGACGGTCCGGGAAAGATTAATAAATTTTCCTATAAGGGTTTAGGATTTGTTTTTGTATTTCTAAAATCTTATGGTATTTGTTTGAATTTTTAAAAGCTTTGGTAGCTGGTGATATGTCTCTTATGATCTCTCTATTGTCAGATAAATGGACTTTTTGTAAGAAAAAAAGATAAAACTTTTTTTTTGTTTGTAATTGGTTTGCGTTTTTAGTTACCTTTTTCTTGCTATTTCTCTTAAAAAGGGTCATTTGGATCGAAAGCCAATGTCTTACATTACATGTCTTTTGTGTATTATATAAAGTTAAAAAAAAAGTTTAATATACGTCGACTTTGCATGCAGATACATGGTTTATTTAAAGAGAAGTGGAATTGTTTTTGCTGTCCTCATTGAATTGATTGAGAAATTCTTATAAACATGTATCGATCCTTCTGACACAACACCATGAAAGTAACGGCCGAAGACAATGCTATGTTTTGATGAATCTTTTCTTTGCAAATAAAGTTATACATGCTAAATTTCGATTGCTTATGTTATTTGTACTCTTTCTCTCTAAACTTAGCAAAAAAAAAAAACTCATTCGTACACAAGATTTTGTAAAATCACAAAAAAAAGAGTATGAAAAATAATAAATTTAAATATAATTTAATGTATAAGCTGAAATTCTATTTGAATATTTTCCGTTAAACTAAGAAATTATTTTAAAACTGAATAAGATCATTAAAAAAAAGGGACAAAAGGTGTGTGGGTGAAGGAGTAAATGTGAAGCATTAAATTCGAAGGACCTCTTTATGTATGTCGTTTTCCTTCTTCATATTCTTTTTTTTTCTTGGTATAAGAGATTGCAATTTAATAGTTTTATCGTAAAAGTAGAAAACCGATGAGGTAGAGACAAGCATTCTTATAAAAATCCTAAAAACGTAATTGAGTATTTATGGTTTTTTGAGTACTAAACTACTAATCTACGAATAGTTTTAAAAAATAGTCTTTGTTAAAATAAAATAAGAATGCTACGCCCGGTGAATACGGGTGCTCGTTTATCGAGATATCCGGTTGCAACCAACGTTGAACGATTCCGATGTATATAATATACCAGATATACACATCAGCAAACATAGGCCAATCGAGAACCCATACCACATTCTAAAGCGCTATTAGATTATAAGTATCGAGCTTTACAGATATACACCAATAACGAGTGTTGTTCATGTATGAATTACCAAGCTTGAGCTAATAATGATTGGCTAAAATCTTTGAAATACTAAAAGCCAATACCATTTACAATTTTGGCGCGACATCCATCTACCATAATCTATATTTTGTATGAAAACAATGGCGCTTCGGTAAGAAACATGTCTTCGAAACCATCGTACGTAATAAAAAGAAGTCAAAACCGTGGTAGCAACAAAGTCAATATAAACAAAAAGATAGGACAATATTAACAGCTTTTGGGCAGGACAAACTAAATATTAAATTTGATAATGAATTGTAATATTGTTCAAATTTTGAAGAATAAAGGATATGTAGCAAATGTCGAAAAAACGAGGGATATATATCAAATGATCCAATGCCAAACCAAGGAATACTACAAAATGGTAGATGGGGACATACAGAGAGTGACTTTGTTCTCATTTGCTTGGTTCTTTTCTTTCAGGCACGTGCCCCTCTCTGTCTCTCTACCCATACCCGTGACTCACTATACCCTTCTTCTATTTCTATTTTAGTTTTTGTAGCTTTCATTAATATAAAACCATTATTCCCCACAAAATAAATGTTTAATAGTAGTGTAAAGTTTATGGACATATAACTCAAGATAATTGTGAGGCTGTGAAATGTGAACTGTGGGTAATGGAAGCAATTATAAGATGTGGGGGCAATTAATACTTGATTGGTTATGGAGAAAATAATTTGATGAGTATTTTTTTGTTTATATGTTTCATTTTTTTTACTCTTGACTAATTTAGTGTGCTATAATAATCAAAAGGTAATCAGTGGAAAACGCTTTTGGTTCAATAGTAGACTAAAACTTCTTACACCAAAGTTCAAGTTCAATATCCATAGAAATGTAGCTTTTTATCGATTGTTGATGGTTGTAGTCAGGCCCACTCCATAGCATAACCAACTAAAACTATGAAGTAGGCCCTTAAACTAGCAAGTATATGAGACCTCCCTTAGCATTTGATCACTCAGCGACTACTCAAAGAGAGCACTTGGATCACAAGTATTGATGTGACATATCCACATTCAAAATGACTAATCCTTTAGGATCTGAGAAAATAACATAGCACATAAAGAGAAGTAGAGGTTTGGAACTGTCAACAGTAACTTCTCCACAACCAAAACCAATAGTAAGATATACTAGTAAATATAAGAGTGTCTTGCATGGGAAACACATGTGGGCTTAAATTATACTAAGAAGACCAAAAAAAAGGACCAAACTTTGTTCTTATAACATTTGACTCTGTCAAACTTGATAATACATAGCCTCTGTAAAAGAGAGAATGCTTACTTATTATTATTACTTGGGACCAACTTCCTTGAGAGCACACATCTGCTCCTCTCCCATTGCAGACATGACAGACACAACAATATCCTTACCCTCCTCAAATCCATTCTTGAGCTGTGTGAGTAAAGCTTCATCTGTTGGCAGCTTCAGATCATCCTTAGTGCTACCATTATCAGTAAGAAGACTAACCTGTAAATGTAATCAAAGAACAAAACCCTCTAATTCAACCATATGGGCAAAGACAAAACACAAAGCTGAACTAGTGAAAAAGAAGATGACATACAAAGCCATCTTCAGAGATATCAATCAACTGATAATCAACACGATTCACATGTGGAACCTGTGCCAATAAAAAGGAAACAGTTTTGTGTTGTGAGTCAAAAATTATAGACTTTGTATAACGTTTCTAATCCATTCACAAGACTCACATCACAATTGTGGGAAGAAGGAACGATATCTTCAAGCTTCTTAGAAGTAAAGATATCAATGGCAACAAAGTGACACTTGGCGTGACCATGCTTCCCAGTCTTCGAAGTCGATACCTCAACCACCTATATCATAAACCCCACATATCACCAATTGAATTAAACCCTATTATAGATTTAAAAACCCTATAAATCCATAAACTTCAAAAACAGAGGTTTTTCTCAACACTAAACACCAGATCACAATCCAGAATCACTAAACCTCAAAAATTCACAACGATCAGGTAACGGAACACTGCTTTAATACAATCCATGAAGATGATTCCTCTAAAATCAATAATAATCAAATCAGAGACAAAACCTTGCAGGGACGTCCCTTGATGACGATGTGACCACCTTTACGAATGTTACCGGCTTGTTGAGGATAAGTCTTAGAAGCTCCGGCGTCGCTGGATTCGAAGTGATGCTCGTCGTCTGACATGATTCAGCGAAATCGGAAGAGAAGAGATGAATTTGAGATTTCAGAGAGAAAGTGTTCTTCTTTGCGAAGTCAGCGAATGGAGTTTAGTTTTTATAGAACACTGAAGAAAGCGATCTAGGGTTCAGATTTATTTGACGTGTCGCGTGCAACTGACGCGACCCTACACGTGCGGCGTTTTTTTGTTTTTTCTTAAAGAAATAAAAGTCAGATCGTAAATCTTACGCGGCCTCTGAGATTCTCTATTTAATTAATCAACTCTTAAATAATTTGATTATTCTACTGTTTATTTTAAAGTCAAAGCATATAGTTGACTAAAAAGTCAAAACAAAGTTTAGAGAACAAGTAGTATAAAGAGACGTGAGAGATACAATCATTACATGTTGGTTGACACGAGTCAGTTCTGAGATCAAGCTAAAACGTGCTACCAAAAACACACAAAAAAATAACTAGATAGATACAAGTAGACACTGAGATTCAAGAAGCTTACGAATCTTTCAAAGCCTGTGTATGAACACTTGAGGAGCTTCTTCCCTGCAAAACATTTGGAGATATATTGATACAAATGTTTTAATGATGTATTGTGAGAGTGTTTGTGATGATGAAACGAATTGAGAAGAGTGTGGGACTTACTTCTCTTTAGCATCTTGGTAAGTGTGGCTTGATGCAATGGCCAAGAGTTCTCCAGTGTGGTCAAATGCTAAAGACGCGATGCTATTTGAGTACCTTGGCAACTTTTATAAAAAACACAAATTATTATAGAGGAGAATAAGAACAAGAAGGAATCTAGAGAGAACAAGTCATGTTTAGTGTTTGAACCTCATTGAGTCTTCTTCTGCTTTTAGCATTCCATGAGATCACGTATCCTTCATTGTCACCTGTTACAAAAGTCCCTGACCCACTGTGGCAACAAGAAAAGAGTTAGTTTGATGATCAATCATGTGTACCATTAGATGGTGAATGAGAGACATATACCATGGACTGAATTCGATTGCATTTATGCATACACCATCAAGTCTTCCATTCCTACTCTTGGGATGGCATCGGAAACTGTATCTGCCATGAATTTATGGTACACATCTTAAGAGAAAAGATTGAATACAAACCAGTGGATAGCCAAATGATAACTTTCATATTGTGGACTTACTTAATCTCACTGGAGCATGATGTATTGGGGAAATCCACAGCTACTCGTCCGTCTACTGACCCAACTGCATATCCTGCTCAATACCAACAATAAACATCTTAGAAACCAAACCAAACATGAAACCTGATCAATGTAAAATATAAATCTTTTCTCAGTGGAAATGTAAACTATGGCCAAATAACACCAAAGACAGATTCTTGTAACTATATATGTTTACCTCTGGAATAAGGTACAGAGGTGATACATCTGATTGGCACCTCCACTTGGGATGCATACGATTGAAAAGCTTCATCTAAGTTACGTAAATCGTATATATGCATCGATGCGTCCACACAAACAACTAAGTTGTTTCCAGATACAGTGACACATCCCACTGCTCCACCAGCATCAGTCGAAAACACAAGACTTTCTCTTTGTCTTGTATCCCAGAATTTGATCTTCTCATCAAACCCAGTCGAGATAACTTCACCTGAGCCGCATCAAACCACTTAGAGTTTAGTATAAGACAGTATACATAACGTTACCAAAGTCTTAGATTCAAAACTCAAAACCTGATACCAAATCAACTTATGTAAAAACAGTCATCACCACTTACTTAAAAATGTAAAAAGCTGACCTTTTTCATAAGAGTAGACAATGGATGTTGAAATGTCATCATGCCTTCCAATTGTATCAACTGTTCCAGCGTTTAAATCATACCTAACAAGCAAGGTGTTATCATTCTATACAAGATCAGATCTTTTTCATTGAAAAGGTAAATTTGCTATCTTCATACAATAGAAAAGCGAAAATTGCAAACCTTCGGATGAATCCATCAGAACCAGAGGTAAATGAAGTTGATTCATTCTCGAAACAACAATCAAGAAGAGCAGCTTGAGAGTTTAATTCAAGACTTAGCGAAGAGCTCTCCACATCATACAATCTCAGATACTACACATTTACACAAGCAAGCAACAATTCGTCACTATCTCTGAGACCAATACGGTATCGATCCGAGAAAAAAGAAGAGAAGAGAAGAAACTCACAGAATCCCAAGAAGCAACGAGGAGATTGTTTGATTGAGGGGAGAATCTGAGCCTCGAAACCGCATCCTCTATAGGGTTTTCAAATTCAAGTCTATCTCCGCTCATATTTCAAACCCAGAGAGACACAACAAAACCACTTCCTCAAGCAATTTTGGAGAAGAACGTTATCTCAAATCAAACGCCACTCTCTAGACAGATGAAGAAGACTTTCCCCAATTTCGAATTCCGAATTTCAAATTTGTAGACTAGAGCTTTCCCCAATACCTGAGCTCTTTCAAAATTCACAAACGGGTTAATGGGCTTATGGCCCAATATCTATTGTACATACTACTTTGAATGTTTGTAGTCGTAGATGATAAATCCGGATTTTTGGTTCGTTTTCGGTTTGTGTTTTGGGATTTAGTTAAAGTTATAATTTAATTTTAGGCATGTCCATTTCGGATCGGTTGCGTTCTGTATCTGTAGGTAAAAAATCTTGTTCTATAACAGTTCTTGTTTGAAAATATTTATTTTAGTCGAACAGGTAAGAGATTCAATAGTCCATTTCTATTTTTGTGATGGGAACCATTGCACCATATTTTGATTGAGTTTAACTTATATAGTTTGTGGTTAAAGTATTGCAATTGAATATGATTAACTTCACAGAATGTGAAACTAAAATAGGTTGAGCCGACCAGCTCGTGTCAAACACAGTAAAAAAACTTATAAGAAAAGAGAAGTTGCATATATATATATACATGGGGAGTGTCAAGAAACTGTCTTTGTTCCCTCCAGACTAAACTTGAAGAACATCAACATAACAGACAAGATACTATCCAGCAAATAAATCTAAGACTGTGCCTTTTCATCACTCTGGAACATAAAAATCGAACCTGACATCGACAGAACCATCACGGGTATCTTTGTATTCCACGTTGGTTATGGTTCCAGCCTCGTCCACGTCTTGGTACTCTGGTTTCACCCTTCTAACAGGCACCGTGACCGAGTAAATGGTCCCAAGGTCACCGTCCGTGGAAACATTTAGCTGAACTTTTTCCTCTGATTCTATCTCTACGAAATCCGACAGTGCATGGATAATGTTGTTGACGATTTTCCTTTTAGCTTCGTCACTAACATCACACCTGTCGGAGAAGAGGATCATCTTGAGCCGCTGCTTTGCAATTCTTGCGTTGGAGCTTCTTCTTGATGCGTGAGATGGGAATATTATCTTCCAAGCCAAGTTTAACCTGTCAAAGAAACCCATGTTGATGGCATTATAGAGAAAGCTCTCTATCTCTTGCTCTGCTGGGCTTGGTGATAGTTCATAGTCTCCGGTGTTCCTTGCAAGAACCTTCACCTGACCTCGTGTGTTTTCGCGGCTGATCGCCAGTCCAGGAGTACATTTCTGAGTTTCCAAACTGTTTACGCCATTGCTTATGAATCCCGTGAAATCAACCTGCAAATTTACATCCATCACCCGCAAAAAGGGACTGTAATTTCAGACTAGTTGCATTTTGAGAACTCAGTAATTGTTATCGTACATCTATAGGTAAAGCAACTATAACATCAAAGCTGACCTAAACGTATATGTTTTCTAACAAAGTAGCAAAACATCAGGTCATAAACACCACAAACATCTGCATATATCTAACAGAAGACCGGTCTAGTCTACGTAATCCAAGGCACCACCACCATTGTTAAAAAGACTTAATATGAGCTACAAGCTTAAGAACATATTCACTCTCTTTGATCATCTATAGGTAAAGAAGCAACTGTAACATCAAAGCTCATCTTAAACTTAATGAAATGGTTTTGTAACAAAATTGCAACACATCAGGTCATAGCACCACAAACATCCGCACATATCTAACAGAAGACCGGTCCAGTCTCGCTCTCAGTAATCAAAGACACCACTTCCATACTATAAAGACTTAATATGAGCTACAAGATAAAGAAAATATCAAAACTACAAAAAAGGAGGATGGTCATGGAGATGGATTCGTTGGCTTTCCTAAAAACAAATATACTTAAGTTTTGTTACTAAAATCCTTCATTTCCAAGTGCCTAAGTAAAAACACAGAAACTGGAATGATAAACTTTCAGGAGCTCGCGATGAACAAGCAAATCTAGAGCTAGAGAGAAATTGTGAAATTGTTCCAATAAAAGACGCATTTCAGATTCTTCCTAAACCACACAGACATAGAAACGAAAGATCGAAGCTAGTAATCTAAGTTCTCCTAATTTGGTGGCGAATTTCACGAGCTCCAGATCCCAAATTGCAGCGAAGAGAAAATTTGAATCGTAGAGTAAGAATTATAAGAAAATCGGACCTTGGAAGAAGAAGAAGGTAATGAGAGGCGATTACGGTGGTGATGATGATAAGGAGATACTAAGGTCGCAGAGATCCTGAGAGTTCCAGAAGACATCGCCATTACCGAGAAACTTGAAATTGCTCGCCGGAGAAGTGAATCTTTTTCGTCTCAGTTAAAAGAGAAATGAGATTACGACGACTCTTCTTACAAAGTAAAAGGCTATCGAGCACTTTAAGAAACGCTGTCGTTTAAAGGCTTGAAACACAGCGTTTTAACAACTGCCTAACCGATGTCGTATCATCTATTTTAATATTAAACCAAAACAACAAAAAAAAACTACTTTGCAACTTTTGGTGTTTGAAGTTTAGAAATTAGAAGAATGACGACAATAGTACCAACTCATTCAAAGGTTTTCTATAACTCATTCAAAGGTTTTCTATAAGCAAAATGTAAGCTTTATAAAAAATCACATTATTGGTAAAGCTGTAGGCAACCACAAATAACTAATAAGTAGTTTTCAGATTTGATGGATTGTAATATTTGTTCTTTAAACTTCAATCTAACAAAATATCCGTAAAGATGACTATTTGCATTCTTGCTGTTTTATTAAAAATATGATCTTTTGACAAAAATATTTCAAGTTTTATAGATAAACCACGAATAAGTAGTTTTTAGATTTGAGAGATGTGCTTTTAGTCAAGTGGTTAAGTTCATTTGATTTCGTCTTTCTATCGAGGTTCGATTCCACTAAGTCGCGTTACCCTATATAGTAGAGTTTGACTATATATTGGACCTTCTAAAAAAATAGTATTTAAATTTGATGGATTATAAAATTATTTTTTAAAGTTTAATTTATAAGAAATCTGCAAAATTGACTATATGCGGGGTTATTGGTGTTTTATCAATAATTATGATCTTTTTGATAAACTTGTTCCAACTTTTACAAATAAATCGCATTGATCTCGGAAAAAAATTGAAACCCTAGAGAATTTTCCAATCCCATAACACTTGGTAAGGACTAGACATTCGTCATTCTTCTAAACTTCAAAAACCAAGGCTACAAGATTAGGGCTTTTCTAACTTAACATTTTTCCAAGATAGGGTTTTAGGTTTTTGTTTTGGCTTAATATGAAAATGCTACAAGAGGGTTTTAAACTTTTTGAAACAAGTTTATTAAACGAACCGCTGTCGTTTTAGTTAATTAAACAAAAAACACAGTCGTTTTGAAACAAGTAAAACGATCATTTGATTAGGGGACTGTGGTCACCGGCGGCGAGAACCAAGGCTTCTTCGTAACCAAATATCTTTCGATATCAAAAGACAATCTCTCCAAAATACAAATTGACTAATATAATAAGTCGAGAGATTCTGGTGCAGAGGACAAAAAATTTCAATTTTGATTTCATTGAATGGGTAAATGGAGAGCAGTAGCTGCTCTTCTTCTTCGTAATCAATTACTCAATTCTTCAAAAAGACTAAACCTTTCTTCTTCTCCATGTGTTTCGAAACACCCAACGATTGGTTTAGCTTCTCGCTTTCTCAATTTCCGACACTTTTCAGCGTTCCCTTCTCCGATTTCGATTTACAACAATGACTCTGATTCTGGGTCGAATGATGCATATCAAAACTATGAATTTGGAACAGAGGCAGAGGAAGCACTAGGCAAAATCCCTATCAAAGCCTATTTTCTCAGTACTAGGTATGTACATCTTTGGTATTGGGACTCACTAGTGAAAGTTTTGAATTTGGAATCTTTACAGTTTGAAAGTTGAAGTCTGTTATGTGTTTTTCATTTATAATTTGGTTTCTCAGAACTATGGTTTTGGCAGTATTGATTTGAAGGCAATGCAAGCTGAGAACTTATGCAATGTTGTTCCTCCTACTTCACGTTCTACTAATTATATTGCCCTCAAATTTTCGGATTTTACCCCTTCTGGAATCTATGTAAGTTTTATTCAGAAACAGTTTAGCTATGTTTACTTATCTGTTGATTATTGAGTATAATGCAAATGGCATGCCTTTGGTTACCTTATCTTTGTTACCTTTCTTCAGAGTTTGGACGAGAGGGAGAGTGTAAGCAACTGCAAGTTCATGGTTGTCTTTCAATATGGTTCTGCTATTCTTTTCAATGTTGATGATAATGATGTTGACCGTTATCTCGACATTGTTCGTAGACATGCTTCTGGATTGCTTACAGAAATGAGAAAAGATGGTTAGCATCCGTCCTCTCTTACAGCACTTAGCTTGAAACCATAGCTTTGTAAATGAACTGATCTTTTGTGGACTTTGTTGTGTTAGATTATGCTGTGAAGGAGAAGCCTTTGCTGATTGAGGAAATGAAAGGTGGCCCTGACTACATTGTTCTCAAAACTTTGGATACTAATAGCATCCGTATAATTGGGAGTGTGCTCGGACAAAGTATTGCTTTGGATTACTCTGTTTCTCAGGTAACTTGTTCCTTCTCAGTGTTGTCAATTGATACAAGTATATGGTTAAATTTGAGATTTGTATTTATCTCAGGTTAACAAGTTGGTGGAAGAGTTTGCTGATATAAACCGTTCAATGGCGAAAACCGGAACATTCACAATGACCAGGAAAAAGCTCTTCCAACTTGTAGGGAAGGCGAATTCTAATATAGCCGATGTGATTCTCAAAGTTGGTTTGTTTGAGAGGTATTCTACTAATGTTAAATCACTTTATATTGTTGTTTTCTATGATCTCTATATATATATGCTGAGACTCATATGTTCTCTTGTTTTCTCATAGATCCGAGATTGCTTGGAGAGAAGCTAGATATGCTCAGATATACGAGTACCTAAGAGAAGAGTACGAGATCTCTCAGAGATTTGGGGATCTAGACTATAAGCTAAAGTTTATAGAGGTATTATTATTACATTACTAGGTTGATTTTGTTATCATTAACTGTAATCATGTTTTTGAGTTTTTTACATATCTCTCTTTTCATCTGCAGCACAACATTCATTTCCTCCAAGAGGTGATGCAGAACCGACAATCAGATCTTTTAGAATGGTGCATTATCTTTTTACTGGCCATTGAAAACGCAATAGGCATTTACGAGATTGTTCGAGAATCCGCAGGAGCTTCACTCTGATGCTACAAAAGTATAAATTCATTGTAGTGAACTCAAATTCAAGTTCATTTGTTTAGGTCCTTCTGTAATAAAATCAACTTGACTTGCTAGCTTGCGCAGCTTATGTCAACATTATGGTTTTCGGAAAAATAGGATCAATACAAATGTTATGCTTCCTTCTTTGAAAACATTAATCCAGTCTTCTAAGCAAGTACTCAATTTGGACTTCCTTTGTGAGGGGCATGATCCTTTCTCCATAGAGTTTTGCAACTAAGCTAGGTTGTATTTTGTAGGAAGGATCAGCTTCAGTTTCTGGGTCGTTAATCGTTATGTCTTGACCAAAAATTCTGGCTTTGATCTCAACTCTCTTCTTGACTACTTCTTCAACCGTTTCGTACGTTAGAAGTTGCATCAGCTGTGTCCGGTCCTGGAAAGATTCAAGCCAGTTAATGACAAAAGAAGATTGCAGATAATGCAATAAGGTAAGGTATTTAGCATGAATCAAAATGAGAGTACTTGTTCTTTGATAGCTGTTTCATAGGCAGCAGGATTTTCACGAAACTTGGCTTCAGCAACAAATTTACCAAAGTGAATTCTCTTTGAAAGTATCTGCAAAGAGAGGCAAACAAACTTTTTTCAGTTTCAAGTCTCCTAATTGAGCCATATGTTAATGATGCATGCCAAGCTTCTTGCCTGCAAACACATTGTGTCACAGAGAGCAGCTGAACCACAATTACCGTCATCCCCTGGCTTGACCAGTCTGGGGAGAAGGTGTTTGAAATACATATTCCACACCTTCTTGTTGATGTTTATCGATTCGGCGCAACGATGCAAAACCTGGTTTAGTCGCAAGACAGAAGAGCAAAGTTACGCATTGTTCTGTGTAGGAGTATGTCTAGTTATTAAGTATATGATCTACTTTGAAGGCCAAAATTCACCTGTGGGTATTGAATAGGAGGAAGGATAGGTTCAGGCAAGCATTGTGGGAAAAAGGGATGCTCATCAGGACTCTTGTACCTGTCCACCTAACTTCAACCAAACAAACCATCAACAAAGAGAAAGATTTCGGAAACTATGAACAACTATTGCTGATAAAGTTTCGACCTTTGCGTGAAGCTTTTCAGTTTCTCTGACCATAAACTCAACTAAAGATCCTTGAAACCCTTCCATAGTAAAGGCATCCTCGTCATAAGTATCAGCGTTGTAGCGATACTGAGCTCGTTCAAGAAGATTAAAGATAATACTGTCCTCTTGACGAATCAAAGAGTGTCTAATGCTTTCAAGTTTCAAATACTCACTCTCATCTACCCTTAGTAGCCCCCTAGAGTATCTGTACGCAATAAGCCCATATCACATCAATGCCTTAATCAACGAGACAGACAAAGCAAATTAAAGGCGGTGGCTTTTTTCGTTATCTCCGGTTTAAAACAAGATTTATGATTCTTTATATCAATGGAAGACGATCGGTAAATAAACGGAACACATTACCGGATCGGAGAAGCTGCGGAGAGACGGAGGAAGAGAGACCCAGAAGATAGTCCAACTTTTGATTTATCGTTCCAGATTGATAATCGCGAGATGAGTCTTGAAGAATTCGTAAGATTGAGGTTTGGGGAATTGTAAAACGCGGGTTTGAGTAACTTAGCCTCCATCGGAGAATCAAAAGAGGAAGAGACAGAGACAGAGAGTGGAGAAAGAAAAGGACAGAGGAACGGATTCGGCGGAGTTAGGAAAAATAAAAATCGGATAGTGACACAAAAAAATCCAATCCGTTACAAAATTATCTGGTCGAGAAAGGATAGGTGGAAGAATATCACGTGTTTAATGTTTCTACAATTTTGTTATCAATCATAAATAAATAAAATGTTTTTGGTGTTATATATAATTTATTTTTATTTTTATTTTACTTATTTGCTATTATCTGAATTTGCTATCTATGCTATGAAATGTTAAAAAGTTCTTGTCGATTCCGATGTTGCCTTCAGATTAGTGGTGGGAATCGATAACTCTAATTATATCGCTCGTGTCGGATTGGAACAGTAACGAAAGACCTATTGTTATCATCGGAGTTGGACGTGGTGTTGGTGCTACCGAGTTTCACCTTGGTTTATTGGTTATTTAGCGATTATAGAACAAGTAACTCTGCTCGAAACTAATTACATTTTTGTAAAGTCAAACGAATAAATCAGAGCCATCGAAACATTTAATCAATTATTGCATCGGCTCTCTCAAAGACATGATGATGTACTTGTGGTTTACAAGACGAAGCACTTAAAGTCTTATCTCTTCTTATTACTACTTTTTCTCCACTAGATCTAGCCAATCTTTCTTTTCAATCATAATAACATTATTCCATTTGTTAGATACAATAAATTTTGTACTTGAAAAAGTTTGGTCATTGTGATTATTTTACACAAGAGAGAAAATATTAAATTCATACGGTTTCTAACGTGTTAATAATGCATAAACACGTTACCGTTAGTGTTAGTGTTTATAATCATTTTAATTACATATGTTTTATTTATATGGTTGTTTGATACCAGTGGTTTGTAGTTGTACAACTGGTACATGGGTTTAAATAATCATTAAACATTCCAAGTTGACTTATATGATTCTATCGGTCGATGATTTTTTAAAAAACTATATAACAAATGTAACATCTAGATTGAATAATATCTTCATATCCAACAAACCTATGACACGTAACGAAATTCGAAAGAAAATATGCTTCCTCAGAAGAATGATCCTATTTATGTAATAATCTCAACAATGAAGCCTTTTTAATGATATTTTGTTTAAGTAGAAAATCAACCAATCTGTAACGAACAGAAGAAACAAAACTACAAAAGTAGACAAAATCAATCCCAAAACCGTAATTATCTTCAAAATTAAGGTCATTAAATTCCTGACCCCACATTCAAACTTATAAACCTCAAAGTTGCGTCGACATTCGGACCCCTCAAGCTTTAAATCTAACCTAATTTATAAACATTAAACAATTGATGCTTCATTTAGAAATTAAGTATTGTTATCATCAAACTTGTAATTTAGGGTAACTTGTTGGTCTTAATCTTATCAAGTGTCTAAGCTTTTTAAAACGTCATTGAGTTTGTTAAGCTAATCTTTTTCGGGTTTTGCTATCATTACTTTAATTATCCTTTCTTACTTCATTTAGGAGAGGTTAACTAAGATTTCAAGTCTTGTGTTAGTGTACATGAGACAAAGCATGGAGACAATATTCAATTACCACATATAGTTTCTGATTACACTAAATTTGTTAGCCAATTATGTATCTTTTTGAATATTTTGTTCGAAAGAAAGCAGAAGCTTCTCGATCTTAATATTCTGAAAAGAATAATATTCGTATAATGGAATTAAGAAAAAGTCATGACTTTTTAACATCAAACTAGTGTTCTTTTATAAAATAAGGAGAAGTCATGGGAGGATATAATTTGTATATTGGTCATAGGCATATGATTTTAATGCTCAGTGTATATAGAAACATTTTTTATTCCAATCAGGGAAAATTGAAAACAAATAGACAAATAGTTGTCACATTTGTCTAACCGGTATTTAAAGAAATCGCAAGACAATTTCAGATACATGCGGACAAAGATGAATTTCATCTATTTTAATTTTTGGACCATATATTATCTCGTGGTTTCGGATTTCATATTGTTTTTAAGCAAAGTTAAATATTGGCATATTTTTAACTTTTGTTTATCAGAACATCAAGTGAATATAATAGAATTTTAAAAGTACACTAGGCGTTAAAGTAAAACGATGGATTCTTAAATGTAACGTTTAAAGCTTATACAAAAAATTTGTTATTTTCTAATAGCATCTTTTAGGATTGTCTAATAGCAAAATTTCTAATGAACCTAATAACTTTTTTTGTTTACATTATTAAATACCTAATTCACTTTTGGCAAGATGGTATAATGGTTTATGGATTATAGAAATCTAAATACGATATACGGCTAGAACAAGTGTGATGGTTTAATCGTTTTGGGCGTGGGAGGTGAACTACGAATTGTCGTAAGTTACATAATTGCATTCATCAAAATGTATGGTTTTGGATCATTGAGATATGAAGTGAACCATTATTTTTTTTTGTGAAATAAATATTTTTTTAGTTTATCATCAATTCCATGTTCAAATGTTTATCTCTTTGGAGTTTTCAAGAAGTTGTTAAGAAACATGTTTTCTAATTTGTGGATAAAATTTGAACATCAATGCTAAAACTTAGCATTAACTTTTTTTAATAGGTAATGCAAGTACAAATTAAAGGAGAAAGATATGATTTGTCCAATTAATGAAACAACGCGTTTTATGTTTAGCAAACAAATGGAGACGTAAACTCGATCTATTGTACTCCGTAAAAGTAAATGTTTTTTTTTACAGCATACATAAATGTTTTTCTAAAGTTAATAATGAAGAAAATGATTATTCTTTGATCGTGTAGCTTTCTCCATTCTAAAATTAATGTCCCAAATGATCGAGTCTAGGGGGTAAAATTGTACTTGTGATTTGGAATTTACTCCACTCTAACTTCAACACCCGCACAAATATCACAAATTTTAACTCAAACCTACAATAAAAGGTAAAAAATAATAAATTACAAGATGATTTTTTAAATAAATATCTTTTATCAATATTTAAAGGTATGTATTATTAAAAAAATATTAAAAGGTAATAAATCATATCTTTTTGTTTTGTGCACACCAAATATACAAAGCAACTGAATTATATAAAACGAGACAAAATTATCCAGCTTCCTATTTGATTCGCCTAGAATATTTTGACGTTTCTTAGGTCAAAGAGATGGAAAGATCTAACCATAGCTATATAAATAATTATTTTCTCAAAAGAAAATAAAAAAGCTATACATGATGAAAATTACAGTCTATTTACATGGAAAACACAATTTAATGTTGAAAATAAATTTTACCTAAACTCAAATTGTAGGTACGAAACTTTTCAGTTTTTTTGTTTGTTTGTTTGTTTTCACAGCAAGTGTGTGAAATAGAACAAAATCTAATGATTACTATTTTACTCATGAATCATGATATACATCTGCAAACCCAATTTATTTAAATTTTTCATACGATTTTAATGAAAAGATTAGAAGAACAATACATTGAAATTAAGTTGCATTTAAAGCTAAAACTCATGAGAAAAGTCACTTTTAATTTTT
>Ga0041059_1000208_pt1 | contig 38792 bp, 35 predicted proteins | sample AraColnosormetaG_FD_56232 | JGI IMG/M metagenome (GOLD analysis project Ga0041059, IMG submission 56232) | Arabidopsis roots microbial communities from North Carolina, USA - Col MF nosort | ecosystem: Host-associated > Plants > Roots > Unclassified | place: USA: North Carolina | collected...
CGGTTTACCGCGGACAATCGGTTTATTTGGTTCTTATACTAAATATTTGAATAAATTTGATATCCTAAACTTATAAATATAAATTTCTAGTGATTAGTGAAAAATCATAATATATGATTTGGATATTATTGATTATTGATTTCGTGATTGAATATAGTGTTTTTAGGGATGAAATGTGATCATATTTTGATTTCAAAAACGACATAGATTCCTTATTTTTGTTGAACGGTTTAGATTGAAGGGAATTAATTTTATTGAACGGTTTAGATTGAATCGGATCATAAAATTTTATGAAATTGTTAAGACCAAATTACCCTTAATGATTTTGAATAGCAAAAAACAAAATCAAAAATTGAAATCAAAATTGAGGAAAAATTAGACAAATTTTCAATTTATACTTCCCTTTTAATAATAAAGGGATTAAGTAAACATTAAAAATGTAGACTATAACGGCCCCATAAACGGCTCACTTTTTCTTTGATTTCATAATCATTAAGCTTTCTTAAATTAGGGAAATGCCGAAAGGCAGAAAGGTAGTCGTATAATGTATTTATGTCTCTCCTTTTTAATCATATATGATTCACTTTATTTTATTTTCAAGTTTTGTTTTATTATTACCTATGACTCATTTTATTATTGTTCAAAGTCCACAAGAAACAAATTACACATTTACGAGGATTAAAAAACCAAAAACTGTCATCAATAAAAATTAGAGCAGTGGGGAGCCACAAGATAAAACAAGTGAACAACCTAGTCGTGAAAGAAAGATTAAACTTGGGTCGTGAAGTGAAGAGAGCATGTGAGTGTTGTTATTAGTGTACGAACTAGGAAGTCAGAGAAAACCAAAATTGCACTCAAGAACATGTGGATCCTCGTCACATTCACTCATAAGTCATAAGCCTATGGCCCTATGGACTACTTCCTACAGCTTCTTGCCTTTTTTATTTCCCATTTCTCTTCCATGTAACTCACTGCCTTAGTTACATATGATGTATACAAAATTAGATTGATTAGTATCATATGGTTTCTCCAATTTTGTAGATTCAAAATATTATACAAATAATTAAAATATTAACAAAACATTTAGTAATGAAAAGTGAAAATTGTCAAACAATTTTTTTTCTTTACAAATTGAATATAAAACATATTATATTCTAACATTATCATTAGGTAACTGAAAATTATCTCTATAGACTCTTTTATTTATTATTTCAATTTTTTTGGATATGCACTTATGATTAGAACATAATACAATGCGACGATAAACACAATTTCCAATTTATATTGGTTAATAATATCAGTTATTAAAAATTTATTGTAGATAAAAACAAAAAGATAGAACGGAAAAAAAGGAGAAAAAAAGAAAATGAAGAGGCAATGAAAAGTATTAAATTGGTTCTCATTCATTCTACACACTCAATGTTACCTCCTCGTGGGTCTGAGATCTTTTTCCCCAGATTCTCTACAAATCGCTCTCCCCGATAAAGAAGAAGCTCTCACAAAATTCCTCTTTCTCTCTCTCTCTCTGATTCCCCATTATTAGTTTCTGTGTTAAAATTGAATTGCGACATAACTCTGCCAAAGTGATAAGCCCCGATTCACACTAATTCCGAGAGATTTTTCTGTGTGAGTGCCATACTAAACTCCGAGAAATCGGCTCAAGTTTCGATTTTTGTTTCTGGGTTTTACCTTTTCAACCAATCTGTTTGCGTTTTTTCTTTTGTTCTGGGTGTTGTTGTTATAGAACAGTTTGATCGTTTCTTCTTTGATGGTTTTTGTTTGGATTCGTTTCGAGCTTTCGCTTGTTTTGTTTCATTGTATGGCTGCATTTTGATGATAATTTCATATCCGCTACTTTTGGATTAGAGTGCTGCGTTATCTTTAGTCTGCTTGACTCATTCCTCCATGGGTTTAAGAGTAAATGTCACTGTTCCTTTAAAATGTTCCGTACAATTCAGTCTTCACTATGTGTGTTTTTGGCTCTCTTAGCTTTTGGTCTCTCCATGTTTCCCAGCTTAAGATTATGTCTTATTAATGAAAATGTGTTCTTTTTTGCAGATTATTGTTCATAATGGGTCAAGACAGCAATGGAATTGAGTTTCATCAGAAGAGACATGGTCTCTTGAAGGATCAAGTCCAATTGGTTAAGAGAAGAGACTCTATTCGGTATGAAATTGTTTCTATTCAAGATCGGTTGTCATTTGAGAAGGGCTTCTTTGCGGTTATCCGTGCTTGCCAATTGCTTTCTCAGAAGAATGATGGGATCATATTGGTTGGTGTTGCTGGACCTTCTGGTGCTGGAAAGACTGTATTCACTGAGAAGATACTCAATTTTCTGCCAAGTGTTGCTGTCATTTCAATGGACAATTATAATGATTCTAGTCGGATTGTTGATGGGAACTTTGATGGTAAGAATTTTCATCTTGATAGGTCCCATGAGGAATGAAGTCCTATGACACATTGTTTTGAAACTTGAAGTATCTTGCTGCTGACAAACCTTATGTTTTGAAACTTAGATCCACGGTTAACGGACTATGACACATTGCTCAAGAATCTTGAAGACTTAAAGGAAGGAAAGCAGGTTGAGGTTCCTATTTATGATTTTAAGTCCAGCTCTCGTGTTGGATACAGGTAATGCGTGACGTGATTGTGCAGTTTCCATTTACTGATTCAGTCATCATTTTGTACTTTATCTAAACAAACAACCACTTGGTGTCCATTGTCACAAAAGTTTGATATTACATTCACATCAGCATGGTTTCTGTTTATTCCACTGAAGCATTGTTTTTAATGCCATGATTTAATTTGCTAGGACCCTTGATGTCCCACCTTCTCGGATTGTGATTATTGAAGGAATCTATGCTTTGAGTGAAAAACTGCGACCTTTATTGGATCTTCGTGTGTCTGTTACTGGTGGAGTTCATTTTGACCTTGTTAAACGGGTTCTCCGTGATATACAACGTGCAGGTCAACAGCCAGAGGAGATTATCCATCAGATATCTGAAACAGTTTGTCCTCATTTCTTTTATTTCGTGTGACTGTTTGGTTTAGTATATGAGCTGCCAATTGTTTATATTAACAACTCACTGTTTATGTAGGTATACCCGATGTACAAAGCTTTCATTGAGCCAGATCTCCAGACTGCTCAAATCAAAATCATTAATAAATTCAACCCCTTCACTGGTTTTCAGAGCCCGACTTACATCTTGAAGGTTTGAAAAGTGACCGGATTTCTATCCATCTTATCATATTAATCAGTGCTCTGCAAACTCAGTATTCAACTATTGACAGCGTTTGGTTAATTGAAGTTCTTTTACTATTACTTTGTTGTAGTCAAGAAAGGAGGTATCTGTTGATCAGATCAAGGCGGTCCTTTCTGATGGACATACAGAGACTAAGGAGGAGACCTATGATATATATCTTCTTCCTCCGGGTGAAGATCCAGAGTCGTGCCAATCATATTTGAGGATGCGGAATAAAGATGGAAAGTACAGCCTTATGTTTGAGGTTTGTTCAGAGTTTATTTTCCATGTTCTCATCAATATGACTATTCAATATCTGGAAAAGCTGACAATCCCTCTGATTCTGGTAAGATGCTTAGTATCTGGTGAATAACTGTGGTTCTGGTTTTGACAACCAGGAATGGGTTACGGATACTCCTTTTGTCATATCCCCAAGGATTACATTTGAAGTCAGTGTTCGCCTACTTGGTGGGCTCATGGCATTGGGATACACAATAGCAACTATACTTAAAAGGAACAGCCATGTATTTGCTACTGATAAGGTGTTTGTGAAAATCGATTGGCTTGAGCAACTGAATCGTCACTACATGCAGGTCTGTCTATCTATACTCATTCACCATCATTTGCTAGAAAATTGATTGTTCATCTGGCTTTATGATGACAGTACTCTTGTTCCCAGTTACTATGAAATTTCTTTATCTCCCCAAAAAAATATGACTACAATATTCAAATTTTGTTATAAACAGGTGCAAGGTAAAGATCGGCAACTTGTACAGAGTACTGCAGAGCAGCTAGGATTGGAAGGATCGTTCATTCCACGCACCTATATTGAACAGATCCAACTCGAAAAACTAATAAATGAAGTAATGGTATGTTTTGCTGTTCGGGTTTTGAGTTTTGTTTTGACTACATTTTATCTGGGGTCCTGACTAAAAATCCCATCACAGGCCCTACCAGATGATCTAAAGAACAAGCTTAGCTTAGATGAGGATTTGGTGTCTAGTTCAAGCCCTAAGGAAGCACTCTTACGAGCGTCTGCAGATAGAGTAGCCATGAGAAATAAGAACCTCAAAAGGTACACATCTTTTGAGGAGTGTGTGAGAAAGCTTTGTTACTTCCAACCCATGTGTCCTTAGTTATGCCATTTATTATACACAGAGGCATGTCACACTCATATTCAACCCAAAGAGATAAGAATCTGTCCAAGCTTGCTGGTTATTCTTCAAGCGATAGGAGGTACGAAGAAAGAAATCACGACTCGCCAGCGAACGAGGTTCAAATTTGTTCTCTTTCATTCCCTCTTGGCAACTTTGAAGTCTTCCTTTTAACTTAAGGGTGCACTTCTTCTGGTTTTCAACTATTTTTAGGGGTTTATGACTCTGCTTTCAGAACAAATATCATCTCTCAACGAGAGAATGGATGAGTTCACAAGTCGAATTGAAGAGCTCAATTCAAAGTTGAGCTGCAATAAAAACTCTCCAACACAGCAGAGCTTGTCAATCCAAACCGAAGTCTGCAATGGGTCAGCTCCTACTTCGTATTTCATTTCTGGTCTGGACAATGGCTGCTTGACAAATTCCATAATGCCCCATTCATCATCCTCCTCCCAACTAGCCAAGGATTCACCCTTAATGGAAGAGGTAAGTAACCTCACGCATCTCTCGTTTATGAATTTGGATTTTATTGCGTTGCTTTGTAACTTTGAGCTGCTCTGGTGCAACAGATATCGACCATATCACGAGGACAGCGTCAAGTTATGCATCAGTTGGATAATTTGTGCAATCTGATGAGGGAAAGCTCAGCAGAAAGGTCACGCCTAGCAAGAACAGGGAGCAGCAATAGCGGTAACAGAGGCAGATCAAGCAAAAGCTCCTTCTTGTCCAATGTGGAATCTAACAAGCTCCCTCTTGTGTTAACCGTGGCTATTTGCAGCATAGGTATTATAGTGATCAAGAGCTACATTAACAAGCGGCAATAACATCTATTAGCCACTATGGGTTTTCTCTTCTTTTTTTGTTCTTTTGTTTTGGTATTTTTCTCACTGGAGGCGTTTTGTGAGCTTCCCTGGTTTCTCTACGTAGACAATGACGCCAGTTCTCTTCCCCTAAATTAGTCGTTTGGAAGACGTTCTCGATTATTTATTCAATAAAGTTTAGGTTTTTAGTTTACAAGTCACTTCTTTGGGTTTTTACAAGGATCAAGACAAGACCTGGATGCAGTTGAACACAGGGTGACAGGGAGATTGTTAAAACTTAAAAGTACCAAATACAAAAACAACGTTATAGACTGGTAGACTCATCCATTATTATACTCATTCAAAGAAAAAATTAAGAGTTGCTAAATTGGGACATGTCATTGTACCAACTTTCATAACACCCAAATTCAAATCAAGTACTATTGAAGGAACCGAGTCTTCAAAGTGGCAATTGCATTGACAAAACAATATACAACCCATGAAAATCGTTCTACGAGCTAGACCAAGAGAACAATCTAATGCAACCACTTGACATTACATTGGGTTGAATGTTGTTTGTTTCATCATAGGTGATGAATGATGAGGACGGGTGAGCTAAGTCCATGTACCCTTTTTAACCATTATACATATGCATATAGACACAAACACCTACTTTATAAGTACTACATATATGCTCTACCAGAAATGCTCAAGCCATGCATGTTTGGATTCTCCAATGGAGCTGCAAAAAAATAGGAGCAGAGCAGAGATCCTGATTCCCATCATATAGCTTTGTCCAACCAGGCTGGTAATCTCAACGAAGATTTCATTCCTAGTCTTGTTAGGAAGATCGAGTATAGCAGATGCAGCAACAACACAAAGAATCCACTGTTAAGTAACAGCTGTTGAGAATCAAAGCAAAATGTTATCGGCTTCTTTTATTAATTTCCCGAGATAAACAGAGAAAAGCGGGATAAAGAGATTGCGTACCACTGTCCCAAATATCATATAAATGAGGCTCATCGAAGGCATTATGTTCAGGCCCATGGCCGTGAAAACATAAGAGAGAGAAGCGTGGATGTTAATTGTGATCTGCAACAACAATGCAGTGGTGGTTTTATTTGTACAAGAGTTTCTTTAGGTGAAAAAGAGTGATAGGTATTTGAGGGAAAGAGGCAGCTTACCACAGCGAGAATATTTTCTCTTATTAAGAAGGATGATGTCAGAACATAGCCTATGAGACCCAATGCTCGAACCTGCGTGGGAGGAAACACGATAATACAAGTAAACAAGGAGAGATAAGGACATATTAAGTGTACTGTGTAATCACAGGAAGCAGACATTTCACCATTGTGCACAAGAAAATCGAGAGACGCCAGCTTGCCCCCATACTGAGAACAGAATAATATTGCAAGAAAATAAACAACTGAGACATTTTCTTCAACAGTAAAGACAGGAATTAGTAAGATGTATGTTTTTGTTGCAGTAGAGAACTAGAAAGTAGAAACTGTGCAAAGATAGAGAGGAGTGTATGAATTCAACTACCTCCACAATGATCCCAGTGCAAGCCCCACAAGACCATGAGTAAGCTACAAAAATAAAATCTCCAAAAGTTAAGCAATGGTCACGAGATAAAACTCTGCTTGGCAATCTAGGAAAGCGGAGGCTTACAAAGTAAGTTAATGCCTTGACCGGACCTGATAATATGAACAACAGCATGACAGTAGCAACCTGAGAAACAAACAAACAAACACCACAAAAGACTTGAAGCACATATTCACAAAAAAAACTTGAGAAATTCTTATTAATGAGAAAAAGAATGTTCTTTTACAAACCATTGTCTTCCTGCCACCTGCAATGTTCCATCTTATCGAAGAAATCACAATTGGTAGTGAGAAGAAACACCCAAAGTAGTTCTGCGTTCAAAAATGTAAACTCATACTCATTAAAAAGGAACAAGTAAGTATGAAATGTTTATCACACTAACGATCAAACACACAAAAGAACGATGATTCTCACACACATCCTTTGTTTCCAAAGTTGACATTTTTGGCAATGTCTTCTATGAAAAATAAGATCAAACTTAACCTCAATACTCCAATGTCCTTATGGGAATTATAAGGCAAGAAAAATTAACCTCAATGGCGAGAGAATTGCTGAGAAAGTAAACGAGGCCTGTCACAGCAGCGAACATGGCACATTCTACTAATCTCAGCGTTTTCTGGTAAACCACTTCATCTCCTTCCTTCGTCGAAGCGTAATTTCTCTCGGATTCTTCTTTCTTCCCATCCTCTTGATTATTATAAAGCGAAGCACCAGAGACGCTCGAGAATGCGAAGCACCTTCCACGATTAGAGATAGAAACGAGAGAGATTATGTGTCTCTGTGGAGAGAGTGACACAGAAGAAGCAAAGGAGCGTGTAGGGGCAAAACGGTAAAATCGAGTAATGGTAGACTGGTAATGAATCGTCTTGAGGAGATTCATGGAGGCGAAGAAGAAGAAGACGACGAAGCTCTCTTCTCCTCCGTTTATCTTTGATTCTGGAGATAAACTGTTCGATTGATGAAATTACACTAAGCCGGATTTATACCAATTTAAATCTACGGTTAAAATCCGGTTTGGTAATTGTTTATTTTGGTTATTTGATTGCTTCTTTCTTCTGCAACCTCTGTCTATAAAGGGTTTTCTCGACAACAAAATCTAGGAGAGGTGAACTACTTAAACTCCATTTGGTTTCTACTGTCTCTCCGACATCCTCCTATACCAAAGGGACAAGCGGGAATTTGAAAATTGAGGGAAGCTAAAACAATTTTCAAACACTCAATTTCTTGATCCCATCTGGAATTGGATTCCATCGATTAATCTCTCAATGGTGGTGGACCAAGATCAGCAATGGCTGCTCGGTTGCTTATCAGCAAGTCTTGACCCTAACCAGAACGTTCGTTCTTTCGCTGAGACCTCTCTCAATCAGGCTTCTCTTCAACCAGGTCCGTTGCTTAAATCGTTTGGGTTACTTTCGAGCTAGTTGCTTCTCTTCTATAGATTCTTTTTTGTAGTTAGATTTTACCCAAAAGATGTTTGTTTCTTGTAGGGTTTGGGAGTGCATTGTGCAGAGTTGCTGCTAACAAAGACCTCTCTTTGGGATTGCGTCAAATATCCTTTTCATGTCATTGATTTGTTATCCCCTGGAGCTTGTTTATTGATATAATGAGTGTTTTCCCTTTTTTTGGCTTGTGAAGTTCTTAACCTACTGTTACTTAGCTGCGGTACTGTTAAAGCAGTTCATTAAAAAGCATTGGCGAGAGAACGAGGAGGCTTTTGAATATCCTCTTGTCTCAAGTGAGGAAAAGGTACTTTCACTGTCTTCTTTTATTGTTTGTTTTGGATTTCCAGCTGAGATAGTTTAGGAAGTTATTTTGGTTATGTTATTAGGCTCTTATTCGAGGACAACTGTTGGGCTCACTTGATGACTCTCATAGAAAAATCTGTACGGCTATTAGTATGGACATATCGTCAATTGCCACATATGATTGGCCAGAAGAGTGGCCTGAGCTAGTTCCTTTTCTCCTGAAGTTGATTAGCGATCCAAGTAACACTAATGGAGGTATATTTTCGATCAATTTTGTTTGCTCTAGAGACAAATTCTTTTTTTACTACCCATTTCTGTACTCTTTCATGAGAATAGTTACGAGGTTTCCTGAGGCTGAATTTATTTCCATATTCAACAGTTCATGGAGCTTTGAGGTGTTTGGCTCTTCTCTCTGGTGAATTGGATGACAAAGAGGTTCCTACGCTGGTACCTGTGTTGTTTCCCTGCTTGCATGCAGTCGTATCTTCTCCTCAGGTATTGTATTCTTATATTGATACGATCAGACTCATGTTGAATCACGTTTATGGCATGTCAAGGTCTCTTATGTGAAAATTTTAGTAACAGAGGCCCTTATGGAGCTCACTTCTTTGTATATGTAGAGCTATGACAAGTATATTCGAGGAAAAGCCCTTACAATTGTTTATTCATGTATATATGTTCTTGGAGCAATGAGCGGTGTGTACAAGGTACTTTTTCTTTGATAATACATACATCTTGAATGTGATTTGCTTCAGCTACTTCTGTTATCAGTTTACATATATAATGTGTTTATATTCAGACGGAAACTACTACTTTGGTGACGCCTGTGCTTAAGGTTTGGATGAATCAGTTTTCACTTATATTGGAGCATCCTGTGCAACGCGAGGATCCTGATGATTGGAGTTTAAGAATGGAGGTTCGTCTCATCTTGTAATTGTCTTACTTTTGTTCCCATTGAACTCCCGGAATTGTATATCGGGCCCCTGTCTTTGCATTGATTTTACCTCCTCTCATTAGGTCTTGAAGTGCCTAAATCAGTTTGTACAGAATTTCCCATCTCTCATCGAAAGTGAATTGATGGGTATGTTCTCGTGTGTTACCCATGTACTTTTTTTATTCAAACATATGCATCTGAAGCATCATTATTGAAACATAATATATGTGCAGCTATTATGAGGCCATTGTGGCACACATTTGAGTCATCTCTACAAGTTTATCTTCGATCGTCAATTGATGGTGCTGAAGATTCATATGATGGAAGATATGATTCAGATGGTGAAGAAAAGAGTCTTGACACTTTTGTCATCCAGGTAACTTTATAATTTTAAGTGATCAGTTTTCCTTCAAGGTCTCAATATTGGAAGTTAGTCTTTTGGTTTTTTGGTTAGAACTGGGGCATTTGGCTCATAGATTGTGGTATTTTGATGAGTTTGAGGCCAAGTGAGACTTGTTTCTGTGCAGCTATTTGAGTTTCTGTCAACTATCGTTAGCAGTAGAAGACTGTCAAAGGTTTGGCTAAAATCGCTTCAGTTTTTTTCCCCTTCATTTTGGTCGTATGTTACTTTGGAATTGGTTTCTTACGGAAATACTTTTATATCAGACCATTGCCGGTAATGTCAGAGAGTTGGTATATCAAACCGTCGCTTTCCTGCAGATTACAGAACAACAGGTAAAGATGAATCATGCATCTTCTGCTACTCAGACATGATAGTATATATTGGTCATATTTGTTCTTTTAAATCTCGGATGATAACATGAATCTATCAAGGGAAGTCTTACGAAGCTAGACAGCCTATTTATATATATGACGAAGTAATTTGTTTGTTGTGCAATAGAACTTATCTCTTGCTATCTTAACGAATAAAAGATGACCAGAAGGCTTATCCACTTTATCTGGTTTAATTATTATATGGTTTATATGTCTAACATTGGAGACAAGACATCCCTTTATTCTTTATCTCATATGTAGTTTCTCTTCAGGTTCATACTTGGTCCATGGATGTAAATCAGTTTGTAGCCGATGAAGATGAAGGTAGCTACAGTTGTCGTATATCAGGTAAGCGGTCTCTCACTCTTCTTAAGTCAAATTCATATGCATAACTGAGACAAGATTTGGAGGTCGTATGCATATATCAATATCCAAAATTTATGACCGTGTAACTATAAAACTACCTGCTTCACCACAGGAATACTTTTGTTGGAGGAAGTTATCAATACTTTTGGTAGTGAAGGGATCAATGCTGTTGTAGATGCTGCCGGAAAACGATTCCAAGAGTCTCAACGTGAAAATTCAGCTAGTTCTCTGTCCTGGTGGAGAGTAAGTGCACCTAATTCTCTTTGTTATTGTATTTCTTGAAAGGTTTGACTAGCCATTTTTTCTCTGATATTTTAACATTGTCCCCAATTCCGTGAAATTCAACCTTTTTTTTCTCCCATGTTCAGTTTTTATTTTCTTAACTTTACAACTTACTTTCATATTTTTCCATTTGTTAGTTAAGAGAAGCTGTGCTCTTTACTTTGGCTTCTCTTTCTGATCAACTTGTTGAAGCTGAGGTTTGTGTTTCCCATGACAATTTTAAAAACGAAAAAATTACTTAAGGTGGGAAACATGTTATATTATATTATAATCTTTTCAGGACTTGAGAATCGACCCTGCCAATTTAGCTAAATTTATTGAGCAATTGATAATGGAAGATACTGGAATTGGTAGGTATTGTAAGATTTACTGCTCCAACATTACTTCTCATTTGGTATTCAAACTGTTGTACATAACTGGAGCCTTTATTTAACAGGGTATCATGAATGTCCTTTCCTTTATGCCCGCATATTTACAGCCGTTGCTAAGTTCTCTTCTGTGGTAATATTTTTATTTTGTTTTCTCCCTAAATAACTCTAATCAGGAAGACATGAATTGAATCTTTTTCACTTTAATCAGATCAACGCGGGAATCCTTGAGCACTTCCTCAATGCTGCAGTTAGAGCTATAACCATGGACGTGTATGTTTTCTACCCTTCTGCAATTCTGCTGTTTAGTATCTTTCAGAGATTAAAGTTAGATACTATTATAAAACAGGCCACCACCTGTAAAAGTAGGCGCATGTCGGGCACTTTTGCAGCTCCTACCCGATATGAACAGTTCGGTTATTCTGCCTCAGATCATGAATTTATTCTCATCTCTCACTGATCTTCTCCGTCAGGTAATTTTTCTACTGAGTGCCTTTTAGCATACAACATGCGTCTATTTTACTTTTGTGTCACTCGAGATTTATATTCTTTTATTCAGGCTACAGATGAAACTTTGGTTTTGGTACTTGAAACTCTTCAACAAGCAATTAAAGCTGGTAAGTATACATATTTTTACTCTTTGCAAAAAACTTTCAGAATCTAGTTATGCAGTAGTTCCCACCTATATCTTATTTTCTTTATCATCTGCTAGGCCATGAAGCATCAGCTTCAATAGAGTCGATTATCTCTCCAGTGATTCTTAATGTGTGGGTGGCACATATTTCAGATCCCTTTATGAGTATCGATGTAATTGACGTCCTGGAGGTAATTAAAGTGAATGTGGTTATCATTCATTTTGTTGTTAGAAATGCAATTTGCCTAGTTTGTTTATGCTAACACTTAGCACTGCTTATATCATTCTTAACTGAACAATAAAAAATACTTTGTTTGCGGCTAATTTCTTTCCTATGGCTGTCACACAGGCAATAAAGAATTCGCCTGGCTGCCTTCATCCATTGACATCAAGGATTTTACCATTCATTGGACCAATTTTAAATAAGGTGCTGTGCGGAATCATTATTTCAAGCTTGTGTTTCCTCTAGTTTTACTATCTTTCTTCCCTGGTTTCCTTTTAATGACATCTCGGTGGTGAATGGTGAGAATCAGCCACATCAGCAGCCTGAAGGACTAGCGAGTGGATCCTTGGATCTTTTAACTATGCTTCTTAAGGCAAGTTATACTAGCTAGATTTTCGTAGTACGCAATTATTTTTTATGCTAAATGGACAGTATTTGTGTTTTGCTGACTATTTTTCTAGTCATATATAGGGTGCCCCAAGTGATATAGTGAAAACTGCATATGACTTTTGCTTTGCTGCTGTCATTCGTATCGTACTCCACAGTGAGGATCATGGTGAACTACAGGTGATAAAATATTCCATTTCTAGTTTGCTTCACCTTTATATCGACGAAGGTCACTTATCACTAGCCTTTTAATTGGTCAGAATGCTACAGAATGCCTGGCAGCTTTTATATCTAGTGGTAGACAAGAGTTGCTCACATGGAGTGGTGATCCCGGTTTTACTATGAGAAGTTTGCTTGATGCGACTTCTAGGTATAGTTCTTCACTTACTTTTTCGATTAGTTTATTTCACGTCCACCAAAAGCTGAGGCCTACTGTTTTTTGTTTTCTTTTTGCATTTATTAATATGTTGCCAACACTTGCGCATGCAAATTCAGTTGATTTTTGCGTATACGTGAGTAAATCTATGCACCATAAAAAATAGTCTGAATCACCTGCAATTGTTCTGCTTTTTAGAGCCTTCTGTGACATATCTACATTTCTTGGAATCATTTGGTTTGTTTGTTCCTCAATGTTTTCCAATTGGTATCTTTTGAAGGGTACATCTTGTCTTTCTTTACAAAGTCGATTTCTCAATGTTCGTGCAGGCTTCTCAACCCTGATCTGGAAGGTTCAGGATCTCTCTTTGCTGGGAAGTACATTCTGCAGCTTATCTTGCATCTTCCGTCAGAGATGGCACCCCATGTCCAGGATCTGGTTGCTGCTCTTGTAAGACGGTTGCAGTCTGCTGAAATTTTGGCTTTAAAAGGCTCATTGCTACTGATTTTTGCCAGATTGGTAATCTTCACCTTTCAGTTGGATAGTTTTAGTATATTAATGGTTCCTATCTTCTTTGTAAGGTGCTGTCAAGGCTCCAAAAGTTCACAAAAATTTTTTATCAGTCCTGCGCTGTAACCATTGATTTTTGCAGGTTCATATGAGTTATCCGAATGTCGATCAGTTTATCAATCTGCTTGTTAGCATACCCGCTGATGGCCATGAAAATTCCTTTACATATGTTATGACAGAATGGACTAAACAACAAGGCAAGCATCTATATCCGTGTTGTCTAGTTGTATAACTCTATTTGTATAACGTATGCGGTAAGGGTTTTTCTGGCTATTTCAACTTATTGTTGGTTAAGCATCTATTTTCAGGGGAGATACAATCCGCATATCAAATCAAAGTCACAACTTCAGCTCTGGCCTTGCTACTGTCCACTAGACATTCTGAATTTGCGAAGGTCAATGTCCCAGGCAGTCCAATTCAGGTCTTATGCTGTACCCATCTTTTTTTGTTTTTTCTTAAAACGCAGTTTATTCTCAGCCTTACAGAAACTTGAGTTAATTTCTGGTATAGTCCAATGGTGGCATAACTACTCGCTCAAAAGCTAGATCTGCTCCTGAACAATGGACCATTATCCCTCTACCCATGAAGGTATGTTATTGGTTGATTCCTTGATTCCTTGATCTAAATGTTCTCAATGTACAAGATGCAAGTCGGAATATGTATTCGTTGGGGATATATACAGTTCTATCCTGTATCTAAATGTTCTTAATCAGTCATATCCTCCTTTCTTTTCATCATTCTGGTGTATGCTTTCAGAAACTTTACATTCTTTGGCTCTGCAGATACTGGCTTTACTAGCTGATACATTGATTGAAATTCAAGAGCAAGTTTTGAGTAATGAAGACGAGGTGATTATAGTTCCTTGAGCTTCTTTATTTCCTTTCCCATCGTTGAATTGAGTGGAACTTGAGATGGCTAATTCTGTTCTCCGGAGTAGCAGGATAGCGAATGGGAAGAAGTGCATGAAGGAGACGCTAAAGCTGAGAAAGACTTGCTACGTTCAGCTGGTACCTCCCAATTCAGCAAACCCACATATGACCAACTTGAAGCAATGGCTCGTTTTGAGGTCCTTTTTTCTCTTTTACCTACATGGCTACTATACCATTGAACCTTATCTTATCAGAGTTACCGATTGATTTGACAGAACCAAGACGATGAGGTTGATGACCACCTACTTGGTACCGACCCCCTTAATGAGGTGAACTCTTGTGTTCTACATAAGTGTTGTATCTGCTCCTAATTCTCCAACTCGTGATCTGTTTCACCAACTCTCTTTATCTCTGAAACAAACAGATTAATCTGGCAAGTTATGTGGCTGATTTTTTGTTGAAGTTTTCGAGTGAAGATCGGCCTCTTTTTGATAATCTTTGCCAGGTTTGGTTTCTATTCTCTTATAACCTATCAACATCATGAAACTTAATATGAACCACTCGGCTTGTTTTCAAATATCTGTAGGGCTTAACAAATGCGCAAAGAAACGTGATCCATATGGCACTGAACCGCTAGGCTTGGCCCGTTATAATCCACAACTCTTGGCTTGAGTGTTGTTTTTTGTCAGTTGATTGATTTTTGGGGAGTAAAGAAATGGTAGCATCCCTTTTGTAAAAGTGTAGTTTTACACAAGGTACTCTATTAAAATATATCTTTGCAACTTTAAAGACTGAAGAAAATCCCTCTAGTCTCATGTTAAACTTTACAGTAAACATCGTAGAATTACTAAACATCTAGTAATGAAACAAATACTAAAGGCCGACGGATTAATAATATCCATCTTAGCCAAACAAATATAATTTATGAACTTCATATTTTTCGTACGTTACGGTGAACGAGATTCGTGTAGTCGTTAGTACATTGAAGAAAAGCTAGTAGCCTATAATATTGGTCGCAAAGATTGATGTGGGGGAATTAAATCCTTCTAATTGTCCATATATTTATAGCCCGTGGGAGTAATTGGGCTGGGCTCTTAGTTGCTGATGTAAACGGGTAAGAAAAACCCGACCCGACACCGAGCAACCAGCTCCTCAAAGGAAAAGCAAAAACACTGAAACAAACAAAATCAAGTTCTACTTTTTTTTGTTTGCATAGAATCGAGATCATCTATGGCGGTGATTAGTCCAGCTACACGTTTCGCACCGCCGCTGAACCGGCCTTTTCACCGCCGATCAATACTTGCCTCGTTTCATTCTTCCTCTAGGAACTTCCTCTTCCTCGGAAAACCCACTCCGAGCTCGACGATCGTTTCCGTCCGGTGCCAGAAACCTGTTTCCGACGGGGTTAGCTCTATGGAATCCATGAATCACGTTGCATCTTCAGTTTCGTCTTCGATCGATTTCCTAACGTTGTGTCATCGTCTCAAGGTATGTGTTGAACCATATAGACTACTACCGATTCCGAAATCAAAACAATGGATTGAGTTAACAACACTTGAGAGTGGCTCTCAATTTTTGAATTGGAGATCTGCATAGTTATATTCATTGGTCAACATTGTCAAGTAGTGAACTTTTCCTTCTTGTGTAGACAACAAAGAGAAAAGGGTGGATTAATCAGGGGATAAATGGACCTGAATCAATTGCTGATCATATGTACCGTATGGCTCTAATGGCACTTATAGCTGGTGATCTTACTGGAGTTGACAGAGAAAGGTTCGGTTTTGCCTCAAAATGTTTTTCCTTTATTTAGATGATAGAGAAAGGCTACTGTATATTGATTGTACAATGCATTTTGGAAGGCCTGGTGTATACATATGATTTGTTTAGGTTTTTGATAAACGAGCTTGTAGAGCTCCGTGAGGGCTGATGTATGTACGTTTCTCTTCCTAAAGTGATTGGTTCTATCAGAATGCGGGTATCTAAGGAGAAACCGATAGATCGTTGATGGGCTAGTTAGTTATTGTGCACTTTATCTTCTAGAGAAGTGGCATATTCTGGAACTCAGGATGTAGTGAAAATGTTCCTGGAGTTGAATGAAATATATGAGCAGCTAGTCAGAATTACAAAACATGTGCTCTTAAAGATTTAGGTATGATTTGAATCAGACACGTTCAGAAAGTTGAATGAAGGATAAGATAGGGAGACCATCCGTGAACAATTGATTTTTAAGTGTGAATTCCTTGTTTTCTGGCTATTGCTTACTGGATTTTTCTGTCTTCCTTTTTTCTTGGCATCTTAAACAGGTGTATAAAAATGGCAATTGTGCATGATATCGCTGAAGGTAAATAAACATTTGATCCTACTTTTCAATTGTGAGGTTCACTATATTTCCTATATTCACTAGTTAGTTAAGTTTCATTCAAAAAATACTGGGTGGTTTGGAGGATACAAACTTGTATAGATTTATACCCTGAGTAGGGTAGTATATGTAATAGATACACTTGGATTCGTATATGAAAATTTAATTTGCTGTGGAGATGGAACTAAACATGTGTTGAGAGCTGATTACTTTGGTTTCTTTCTCTCAATTCATATATACTCTTCTTCTGCAACTTAACGCGTAGAAATTTTCAAAGCCTCACCACTTTACTGGCTTCCGAATAGCTATTGTTGGAGATATTACCCCATCTGATGGTGTGCCTAAGGAAGAAAAGAGTAGGAGGGAGACAGCAGCTTTAAAAGAAATGTGTGAGGTTCTTGGTGGAGGCCTCAGAGGTATATACGCCTTTGCCACTGTCATCTTCTATTGTTTTGGTTTCCAAAACACTTATTTATAAGCCTAATGTCAACGTGCAGCGGAGGAGATCACAGAACTTTGGCTGGAGTATGAGAACAATGCTTCTTTAGAAGCAAATATTGTAAAAGACTTTGATAAGGTGGTTAATGGGTTTCGAGTTTGCAACAATCGATGGCGTTAATTCCTGTTTCCTGTTAAGAGTCAAAACTTACTCAACACAAGGGTTACACTGACTCTCGTCTCTATTACTGTTTTAGGTTGAGATGATTCTCCAGGCGCTAGAATATGAAGCTGGTAAGTCTCAATCTTAAACTTTGTAATCGCATGTGCTTGTTGTTCCTCTCCCATCACAAGAAATCTCACTTGACGTTTGAACATCATTGCAGAACACGGGAAAGTGCTCGACGAGTTTTTCATATCAACAGCAGGTAGAGAACCCATCTCATACACTCTCTTTGCTTTACAGTTTTAAACGTGAAATCATTTGGTTTCATCAATTTCAAATGCAGGCAAGTTTCAAACAGAAATTGGAAAAAGCTGGGCTGCTGAGATCAACGCTAGGAGAAAAAGCCAATTGACAAACAGGCAGAGATAGTAAAATCCAGTTGCATCATACCTTCAATCTTCCTCAACTATCAACAGTAGAATCTCGGAAACTAAGCAGACTCCTCATGAACCAAAAGGTACAAGCTTCTAGTGAAATTTTCAGTTTTGTAGTTCAACGAACACAAAGTCCTTGTTTTTTTAACTTCCCCTTTTGGTTACTAGTTGAAGTAGAAAATGCTTTTTTTTTTGAGAAAAGTGATCAAAGTTTCTTATGAAAATCTGAAGTTCGAGGTTCCTAATATGATTATGTTGTAGTCACAACCCAATTGAAACATATCACACACTCTTGTAGTTGTTAATGTTTATCATAAATGATATATATGCATTTCTCTGACCCCACTTTAACGCGTGTGCATTGTCATTGTCACTGTTAATATTGAAATCAATGTTAGAACTTAGAAGAGAGAGTCAACAGCTACAGAATCTTGATACCAAATGTTGTCACGTGTATTATTACTTACATTCCTTCCTCTTCTTCGGCAATGATTATGCGTGCAATTTCCTTTTCACACAGACTGGTTTTGTTAACAAAGATAATGAAGAGCATATAAGATATGTATTTTAATCAACCGACACAAGTTTTTGCATAGCAAGATCCTCTCCACTAGCCCCAACTTTGTGAAGATAGAGAGTGACAAATTAAAATTACAAGAAAAAAGGTGGTGGTAATTGAAAATGAAAAACAAAGAACATAAAAAGTCAAGACTGAATAATTAAAAATGGGTTCCACAGTGCCACTGCCTATTTGTTTGTTGCTCTTTTTCTTGTTTTATCGGCATGTAAGTGATGGTCCCAAAGTTGTCAATATATCCCTTTCACAGAATTTAATATCCACCAACGAGTGAACTATTATTTTTCTATTATACATAACATTTTTTCTGGACCAAACGTACCATATGTTATGCACACTAGATATTCCAATTGTTAACTATTTACCCCATACCACAAATGATACTTTTTTCACTTGCATTATCTTTTGTTTTCTTTCGTTGTTTATGTCAATGTATTACGTAGCAAGCTTAGTCGAAATATCACACGTTATTGGTTGAAAGTTATGTGATTTTTACGATTGCCATAGTATTTGAGATTTGGTAAAGAAGCTGTATAATCACTATACTACTAAACAAAACAAAAAAAACTAGATTTGCATATCGAAATCGCCAGTTACCATTTTCACCAATGATATCGTAAGGTGTTCGTGTTTTTTTAATTGGCAAAATAAGAAAAAACTAGTATTAATTTTGACCATTGATTTTGACTTTGAAGGAAAGCATTCTTTTTCCTTTTATGATGCATAAATTTGTCTTGAGTACTTCCCTTGTAGATTTTTCTTATTTGCCTAGCGCTTGTTTGTTTGATGATGCGCACAATATCTTTTTTCCAAATTTTTGGTTTTTTCTTTAACAGCTTTACACAAGTTTGAACCTTCAGAAACCATTTTTGCTCAATCTCATAGACAGAGAGAGACAATTTACTTAGCTAGGTTCTAATAGCTCACTGTAGAGTTGGGTTTTGACTAGCAGAGGAAATTTTTGGTGAAGTGTGTGGTCTCGAAGGAAAAGCTCTTTATACAGATCCGAACAAGTTTGCATTTTTGTCATCTAATCAGATAATCTCGCTTATCTGGAATTTGCATTATTGGTGATCTGGGTTTTATCTGTTTAGTGTTGAAGCCTGTTGTCCGAGTATTTAGGGTTCAAATTATAGTACAGTGTTGAGTGATGTGTGGTTTTTAGTTGGTGCTTGGAGGTTACTGTCATACTCAAGTCTGGGAATTTTTGTTTCTTTTTTGTTTAATAATTTCTCTTAGTAAAGTAAGTGACGGTGTTTGTTCAATTTCAGTTTTTGATCAGAAGAGTGTTGGTGAAGAAGATGTTAGAATCTGGTCTTGGGATTTAGATGACTACACCTGCACAGGCTCCTAGGGAGGAGGTGTCACTGTCTCCATCATTGGCGTCCCCTCCACTAATGGCGTTGCCTCCACCGCAGCCTTCGTTTCCCGGTGATAATGCCACTTCCCCAACTAGAGAGCCCACTAATGGCAATCCACCAGAGACCACAAACACCCCAGCTCAGTCTTCTCCTCCTCCTGAGACTCCACTATCATCACCACCACCAGAACCTTCTCCCCCATCACCTTCACTAACTGGACCTCCTCCGACGACGATTCCAGTATCTCCTCCACCAGAACCTTCTCCCCCACCACCTTTACCAACTGAAGCTCCTCCTCCAGCGAATCCAGTATCATCACCTCCACCAGAATCTTCTCCCCCGCCACCTCCACCAACTGAAGCTCCTCCTACTACTCCTATTACATCACCCAGCCCGCCAACAAATCCACCACCACCACCGGAAAGCCCTCCTTCACTACCTGCACCAGACCCTCCAAGCAATCCACTTCCACCACCTAAGTTAGTCCCACCATCACATTCACCTCCACGTCATTTACCTTCCCCGCCAGCCTCAGAAATTCCTCCTCCTCCACGTCATTTACCTTCCCCACCAGCCTCAGAACGTCCTTCAACTCCTCCATCAGATTCAGAACATCCTTCTCCTCCTCCTCCAGGGCATCCAAAACGTCGTGAGCAACCTCCTCCACCGGGTTCTAAACGTCCTACTCCATCACCTCCTTCTCCAAGTGACTCAAAACGTCCTGTGCATCCTTCACCTCCTTCTCCACCAGAGGAAACTCTCCCACCTCCCAAGCCAAGTCCAGATCCCTTACCTTCTAATTCGTCTTCACCACCAACATTGCTTCCACCATCGTCAGTTGTATCCCCGCCTTCGCCTCCTCGAAAATCTGTGTCAGGTCCTGATAATCCATCTCCAAACAACCCCACTCCTGTGACAGATAATTCCAGCAGTTCTGGTATTAGTATAGCGGCTGTTGTGGGTGTAAGTATTGGAGTGGCCCTTGTGCTGCTTACTCTCATTGGAGTTGTTGTCTGTTGCTTAAAGAAACGGAAAAAGAGGCTCTCAACCATTGGTGGTGGCTATGTTATGCCAACACCTATGGAATCCTCCTCCCCAAGATCAGGTAATCTTAATCTCGTCTACTTTTATAAGGCAGTTAGTCTTTGCCATCCTTAAATGTCTTGGCAAGCATGGCAGAAAGAAGTCTCCTTGTATAATTGATTGTTTGAATCTTATTAAGACATGTTACTTTAAACTGAAGAGTTCATAGTTATTCAGAGATTAAGATAGTTTGTGTCAAGAGTTCATAAGTATGGATATTGCTATGTATATTTTGATTATCATCAGTATTTCTGGATTTTCATCTCCATATCTTTGTTATTATACAGATTCAGCGCTTCTGAAGACGCAGTCATCCGCACCTCTAGTGGGAAATCGTTCTAGCAATCGTACATACTTATCACAATCAGAGCCTGGTGGTTTTGGTCAATCGAGGGAACTGTTCTCATATGAAGAACTTGTCATAGCAACAAATGGATTCTCTGATGAAAATCTCTTGGGTGAAGGTGGATTTGGTCGTGTGTATAAAGGAGTTTTACCAGATGAAAGAGTGGTTGCTGTGAAACAATTAAAAATAGGTGGAGGACAAGGTGACCGAGAGTTCAAAGCCGAGGTTGATACCATAAGCAGGGTACATCACCGGAATTTGCTTTCTATGGTTGGATACTGCATTTCCGAGAACCGGAGATTGCTTATTTATGATTATGTCCCTAACAACAACCTTTACTTCCATCTTCACGGTAAGTAAGATTTCTAGACATAAAAGCACAAACCCAAACCACATTTACTTATTACTATCTTTCCATGGTCTTTAGCCGCAGGAACTCCGGGTCTAGACTGGGCAACACGTGTTAAAATTGCTGCTGGTGCGGCTCGTGGACTAGCTTATCTCCATGAAGATTGTAGGTTGCTACAACTCTTCAAAAATTTATGGATAAAAGAATCAAATTCTTTATGTTATTCTTTTGGTTCTTGGGGACTACATATTATTTGATGAATGATTTTAATGGTAAAACATTTACAGGTCACCCTCGTATCATACATAGGGACATCAAATCATCCAACATTCTCTTAGAAAATAACTTCCATGCCCTGGTATACATTCATCTGCTCTTCTGAATTTGCAAAGCTGCTGATTAATTAAAAATCATGGGTTCTAACACTGGTTAGAATCTTATTCGTAGGTTTCTGACTTCGGCCTTGCAAAGCTAGCTCTCGACTGTAACACACATATTACAACTCGGGTCATGGGAACATTCGGGTAGGTGCTGGTTAAGGTCCCATATGACATTGCTCATGAGCAAAACTTCTTTCTGTATATGTTCCATCTTATAAACGATTGGTAAATGTTTTCAGCTACATGGCTCCGGAATATGCATCAAGTGGCAAATTAACCGAGAAATCAGACGTATTCTCCTTTGGGGTTGTTCTACTGGAGTTAATCACTGGACGTAAGCCTGTGGATGCATCCCAACCTCTGGGAGATGAGAGCCTTGTTGAATGGGTATGGTATAAATAAGCATTTAAACTTTTGAGAATGGAACTGTTTCTTCAATCCAATGTTTGTGTTGAATGTTTCAGGCTCGTCCTTTGCTTAGTAATGCCACTGAAACCGAAGAGTTTACAGCTTTAGCAGATCCCAAGCTAGGTAGAAACTATGTTGGTGTTGAAATGTTTAGAATGATTGAAGCAGCGGCAGCTTGTATTCGCCATTCAGCTACAAAGAGACCCCGAATGAGTCAAGTACAGACCTTCTCTTAATAAGCCAGATTTTTTTCTTCTTTCCAAATCGAAACTCACATCAATTTTTTACAGATTGTGAGAGCTTTCGACAGTCTAGCTGAGGAAGACCTCACCAATGGAATGAGACTAGGCGAAAGCGAAATAATCAACTCAGCTCAACAGTCTGCAGAAATCAGATTGTTTAGAAGAATGGCTTTTGGCAGCCAAAACTACAGTACAGATTCTTTAACTCGTAATAGTTATATAAGCAAAGATGAAAACTTGTAAATATGAGAAACAAAACACATTGCAGAATGATTTTTCTGAGGAAGAGATCTCAAAGCAGAACCTTTCTTGATTAACTTCAAATTGGGATCCTCAGTTTCCTCTCTGCCGATACTATTGCAGAAACAGCGGGTTTTGGAATATTATGTGGATGAACATATTTGCACAGTTTAAGCGGCATAGTGATTTTGCCACAAAACATATCTGAAAGTAGAACCATTTCCGATCACCGAAAAAGATTCAAACCTTAAAATGCCGGTCCTCAGCTTCGTCTTGTCCGAATCTGTGGGTAAACATGATAGGAAATGGGACGAGCAAAATGTTGTGTTGGACACTGCACGTCCTCTATTTCTTCCTGCTGTGATGTTACTACACGTCCTCTCAATGTTATGCTAATAATAAATCAGCAAACTTCTTTATATTACCAAACTTTTCATTACGTGTGTCTCTGTCACATGATACATATGGTCAAATGGACTAGATTTGCCAAATATAAGATAGAAAAGACCGATGCACCCTTCTCCGAACCACCTTCATGTTGGGGAATAGTCTCAAAGGGACAAGAACTTAAACAGCTACAGTTCTTTTGACGTCCAAGATTCCTAAATATGCCGGTAAATATGTCTCGAACCCCATGTGATACTGATATACATTTCTATGTATATCATCTATCTATCTATATGACTATATTATCTTTGTAACCTTGCAGTTTTGTGCATATCAGAGTAATGGAAGAAGATTGTGGTGCATTTGCAGCAGACTGTGTTGTCCTCTCATGTTGCTGCCAGTGCCTTGTCTTACAAGTCAGTGTCTTCATCTTCTTCAAGATCCCTCGTAAACTTGCCAAGAAGATGAAGAAGTTTGTGAAGAGAATATGTGGAAAAACCTTGCAACCAACAATGGAGGATGTCAAAGAGGAGCATTGGTCTGGAAATGGGTTTCCCTTTGAAGAAGGCTCATCAAGATCAATTTGCTTCGAAGATATTGATAGAATGTTGCAGGAACTGTCCATGAACAAAGGGTTCTTGTTTGGAAGCTTCTGGCGCCATGAAGATTCTTCTGACATTTTCGATTTCAAATCATAACAAAACAAAACAAAGGTTATGTACTCCTTGCATTTGCTCGTCGCATTCGTTGTTGTTACTCAATCAAGAATCAAGAATCAAACAAAAGCAATTCTCATTTCTCAAATGATCAAAAGAAGAGAAATGTAACGAAGACAAAGTTACTGTATATCTTTTATCTGCTCTGATCTAAACTGATGTATAGTCTTCCTCTATTTTCTAATATAATTAGATGTTTCTTAACATACAAACTCTATAAACTCTTGTTTTATTTTTACTGGTCAAGGCCGCAATAATCAGAACTCTCTATAAACTCTTGTTTTCTTTTTTATGCTATACAAACCAGTTAAAGAGCCTCTGTTCTTCCAGTCTTGTACCGGATCTCCTCCAGTCTAAAGTTTGATTAGCTTATTTACATCCTGCAAAGTAACTAAAGCCCAAATCATCTGACGAGATAAATATCGGTATTCGTTCATCAGTTATCAAGATTCTGGCTGATGAGATCTCATGACCAGTGTAGGCCTCACTGATCCCTGCCTCCCCATTTCAAAGTTCCCAGAGTTGCTGCACTGATCCTCGTATCTAAGCAGCTGTACGGTTCCATGTGACATTGGGAAAAACCTCATCTGAATAGCAGAGAAGATGAAGTAAGGCATCATTGTCGATAGCACTACAAAGAGAGTGGTGATCCAGTACGAAGGCGCAGGTGCAAGAGCTTCAAGGAAGACCATATAGGCATCTGTAGACATTCTTATTGGAAGGGATCCGTACACCATCAGGAAAAGGTACCATATAACAACGGATCCCCAAACGACAACATGTTGGATCAATGTGAAGTAACTGATCGTCAAGACCATCTGCAAACTCACAACCCACACCACACATGTGTACATCGTTCCCCCTAGAATATCTCTCCCTGCGGTTTTCCCTTCGTGGTTGAAAGCTTGAGATTCAAGAGAGGTTTTGCACAGAAAGAAAATGATTATTGCGCTGCAGAAGCCATGGAACATCCAGCTTAGTATCCGGCGCCAACTAAATAGGAGATTCTGTACACCTTCTTGGTACAATACGGGGAACTGTGACAGCAAACAAAGCAAAACTTTGGTTAAGAAATTCACTTGACCGCTGAAAGATTAAGCAGCTGTTTTGATTTGATAAATATATACCTTGAGACAAAACGGTGCAGATACATCCTGGTCGAAGATGCCCAAACAAATTACAGGAAGAGACGTGAAAAAGACACTATATAGAGATAGATACCAGTCATTGTAAGCCGGTGTCGCTGAAAATGATGTGTATGCCTCATATAAGAACAGAGTGAAACCAAATGTGATGTTCTTGTAGAAGAAATAACAAATCTGCATGTAAGAACACAGATATTGATAAAACTAGTCAGTAAAGGATAATGAGACTGAAGGTCAGTGTCAATCTAAATTTGTAGATTAGACTTATACCATTTTTGAGATCCGTCTGTAACACCAGTGCCCATGGACCAGTAACAAACGCTCCAGGTATCTGAATTGAGCAATGGCAATATCGCTAGACATTACAGCCTGGAAAATTATTAGGATTCATCAAGGAAAAATCTCAACAACAATAGACGAAATGGTTGTTTTGTAATTCTTTTGTCGAACCTGCATTCCTTCCACGCCACTGATCCCAACTCCTATATCTGCTTCCTGAAGCATTCCAACATCATTTGCGCCATCGCCAATTGCCAGTGTCGTCTGACCACTTCCAGTTTTGACTAGTCTTGTTACCTATGCAATATGAGTATTGAGAAAAAGCTAGGTAGCCTCTAAGTAGATGACAGTTATGATGGAAGATAATAAGATAAAGTAAGAACTGACCAGTGCCTTCTGTTTTGGTGATGAACGGCAGCAAATCACTGAAGCACAACCAATGGCCAGCTCAAGGAAGATGCCTTTCATATCTTCCTCCAATGCATAAGCAAGTGATTTCCCATCAATGATTAAAGCAAAAGCCTTAGCGTTTCCACCAGACGCTTTCAGTTGAGCCTTTCCACTAGTTATCTGATGCAGTACATTTTCCTTTAAAGCCTGCAAAAAATAGTCAAATGGAATTCGTTCAGCTACATAATCACTAGTAACACTACTACATGATCACTTATACTATTACTAGTAATATCAGTGTTCTAGAAAATTTGTATTACCGCTGCAATGGCATCTTTCTCTCCGGATTTTTCCAACTGCTGGATTTCAGGAGTCTCCAAGTTAATTATTATCTGCTTCATGTCTCGTCTGAGCAAACTACAAGCGAAGCTGTGAAAGATATGCATACATAGGTGGGTTTAGAGAGTGACTAAGATTGCATGCACAAGGGTCAAGAGTAAAAATAATCAGGTTGTTCCAAGAAATCAATACCCAATATTGATGGCAGTCTCCATCTTGTCTCCAGTCAAAACCCAAATCTTTATTCCTGCTTGAGCAAGCTTATTAATGCAATCAGGAACCTGAATAAAAGATTAAAAGGTAAGAGAAAGAAAATGAATTTTAATCTTCTTGATCGACTCTGGAAAATTCACCAATCTATAAATTAGCTTACCCCATTTTGAAGTTTATCCTCAACAGCAGTAGCTCCAAGAAGAACCAAGTTTTTCTCAATCTTCTCTGTTACTTCATCTATCAGTGCTTCTCGATCAGCACTAACTGAATTCTTTGCTTCACTGATTCTCTCAGTGAATACCTCGTATTCATTCTCGTCGAGTTCACGATAGGCAAGTATCAAAGTTCTCAATCCAGCATCAGCATACTCGTTCACATGGTCCCGGGTTTCCTTTTCATACTTTCTACCACTTTCGGAAAGTCTTTCAAACATGACACTGGATGATAAAAGAAGTTAAAAATAAGTTTGCAAAGATATTATATCTGAATTTCTAAAGTCGGGATCCACACCTGTCTGCCCCTTTACAAAGTAAAAGTAGTTTGCCATCTTGATCCTGCACTATTACTGACATCCTCTTCTTTGAGCTACTGAATTCAAGAACGTTCAGGACACTATACAACCTGCAAAGGGACCACTTTCACTAAAGCAAGAAAGGCACAGAAGCTTATGATGGTCTACAATATATAAGAAACGAGGGACCTACCTTTCAACTCTTTCCCCAGTCACCAGGTCTAGCTCTCTGACGGATATTGTTGTTTGAGTTCGAGTGAAAAATTCAAACCCAAGCTCCCTTGCTGCAATAACAAATGCTGCCTCATCCGGTGATTCAGCCTCGTAGGAGATCTTTCCTGTATCTTCATCCACTTCAGGTATGACTGTATGACATACTGCCAGTAATTGAAAGAATTTCTGAATGACATCAGCATGCGTTTCCGTGACCCAGTTTCCATCCATTATCCTTTCATCTCTAAAGTTGAATCCTTTCACAGCCGGTTCTGCAGCAACAGCATCCTCGGTACTATTTCCATTGCTCTGATTCACCAAAGCAGAACCTTTTCTCTTATCCATAGCCATCTCCACCTCTGTAACACCACGTCCATAGGCTGTCCCAGCAATAGAACACTTAATGAACTCCATGGAGTTACAAGTCAATGTTCCTGTCTTATCTGAAAGTATCGTACCCACTTGCCCAAGTTCTTCATTCAGATTGGAAGTACGTGCATGTGCCGGTTTGTCAGCTTCCTCATAATACATATGGATATCCTGATTGATGAAGATACTCTGAAGAACTTTAACGATCTCTATCGACACATACAAGGATATAGGAATGAAATAACTATTTAACATTAGCGCCGTTAGAAAGTGATATATTGCAGCCATTGGCGCCCTCTTTGGGTCAAAGAAGATGCTGGAATCATCCGGTTTCAGATACCATCTTTCCATCACGCCATTCTGGAAATCATCTCTCGTCCATATTCCAAATAAAACTGAACCAAAAAATGCTAATGAAAATACCATAAGGAACATCAGGTATATAATCTTATCCATCTTCCTCTCGATCATGCTTCTCTTAGAAGGGGGATCTGTTGAATTCTGGACAACTTTTGTATCAGGTCCTGTGAAGATAACAACCCCATAGATGTAGTCTGTGTTCCTGAGTTTTGAGCCCCTCAGAAGAAGCTGCTGTGGTGAGAGAGGGTACTTTTCTCCCTTAAGGTCCATAGTACCAACAAACGAGTATAAGTTAGCATTCGGGTCCTCACATTTGATAAAAGCCTCAAAATCCCTGAAATTGAGCTCTTCACGCAATGACAATGTTACTTCTAGTCCTTGTTTAAGTTTCAGATTTGTTTCCCCGTCAAGGTTCATTGTCTCTACATAGCAAACAGCATCCTCGTAGCTAGAAGAAAGCAGGACAAGGTCTGCCGGAAAAAACTCGTTTTTCTCTACCTTCAATATATCCCCAACTCTTAGTGTCTTCCATTCCCTAAGATCAAAATTCCCATTGCCTCGGTGCACTCTAACTTTTCTGTTATTCACTTCAATATCCTAAAAGAATGAAAATTTCCAAATAATGAGAAGTTTTTCGATCAACAAATGAATAATAAAGTGATCCAACCGAATGCAGAAGCAAGACAACTATTCGTAACAATTTAGCTTAATCCAGTTCTGTGTAATGTAGCTTAATCCAACATAGAACTCCAGATTTCGTAACAAGTTATCAAACAATGTCTAGACACAGACCATCCTATTAAGATCATCTAAGCAAACTCTAATCAAACAACAACCACTCAGACAAAATCAATCAGTCAAAGTACCTGCTGTTTCCGGCGCCAATCTTCTACACCCTCTTTAAACATAGTAGCGAGAATGACGAACGTCAGCGGAACAATGGCGCTCACAGCGGTATATGGCGCCAGAGGAGTAAAAGACAAGATCCCAACAACAAGGAAGTAGAAATTGGCAACTCTCCTGAACTGCTCAAACAATGATTTAGGGAGGAAAGTGGCGAGGGTATACTTAGTGGTCCTCACATAATTGTCACAGTAATTCCTTGATTCAGCTTCAGGGGAATCAGGTTGGTTGCAGAAAACCACACGAGAGAAACCAGATCGTCCAATTTTCGAATGGTCAGGCTTGAAACAAGCTTTAGCACCTGTTAATGTGAAAAGCTTGCTTAATTGTATCTTCCTTTTGCGTCTCCTTCCACTCACTGTCGCCATTGTCTCTCAATTCACACCTGATCGGAAAAAAGATTCAGACTTTCAGAATCTCTAAAACCCTGAATGTCTATACGAACAAGAAAGGCCAAATTTTGTAAAGTCTCAAGAGCATTACACTGACGAAAGTTGGATTATTCTTCTATAAAATGCCGATTGATTTGCGAAACCGACGAGAACATATGAAAACAGAGAAACCCAGAAAATCAAATTGTTGAAAGGATAAAACTTTGTGGGGAAATGGAGAAAGTGAGAAGAAGAGACGATTCATTTACCTTTGATAGAGTCCGACGTTGTAGTTTATGAGTCCTCCACCTTTTGATTTCCCGAGAAACTGACAAATTTTCTCGGAAAAATCTGGTGAGGAATCTAGTGGGGGTATATCAGAGTTTTAGATTTTTGTCCAAAATTTATAACAGAAAGAAATCTGAATGCTAAAAATCTGTAAGAATTAAAATTGCAATCCACTAAATTGGGAAACTGGGGTTTTAACTTTTAAATGTATGAACCAAAAGTCTTGGGGTTTTTTTAATGCATGAACCTAAATGTTTGAAACCAGAGAGTATCTACCATCAACATTTCTAGACTTTTTGAATTTCTGATTGGTTGACCTTTCGAAGGAGACTTCGTTTTCTAGAATCGAATTTTTTCTCAAACGAGGAAGAAAAAAACAACGAATAAATGCCAAGATTTTCTTGACATAATCAACATTTGACAATATTGCAAATCAATTTCTTAATTAAAAGATTTAAAGCGGACATGAACCAAAAAATCTAGACTTATTTCGTGGTGGCATGACTAAATTTTGTCAAGAGAATGGATAGTAGTAATATCAAAGGGAACAAGAACTTAAACAACTACAGTTCTTTTTGATGTCCAAGATTCTTAAATATGCCTGTAAGAATATAATATGTCTTTGTGGGACGGTTTCAAAGAAGGAGGAGGGTAACAATTCTTCATCAAATTTGTTGCAAGGGGTTCAGAAGAATTGGCTGAAGTCGAAGCAGAACTGGTTTGTTTCTTCTGTCTGCATGTTCGCTCAGGCTTAGATAAATAATTTTGTGGTATAACGTTCCTGTGTGTTTATTGTAGGATGCTGATTTGAAGGCTAATGGTAAATCTCAAAAAGACAGTAGTAAGATATTGAACTAAAACGACATGATCAGGGACCGATGGTAATGCTTCTAGATCTTAATCCCATATTTCTTATGTTTATATGGAAACTTGACGATCGAGTAGCTTAAGTCCTTGAAAGGCTTGAGCCTAAGTAGAAAATATCAAAATTCAAAATTTATACTATTAAATATTTTTAATCACAAGAAAATAAATCTCACATTCAAAGCGTGTTGAGGAGTATCAAAGACAACATGGCAAAAACCCATGAATCTGCCATTAGCCAAACGCGCCATTCGAACCTCAACAACATCCCCAACTACTTTATTGAAGAATACTCTCACTAAATATAGATTATATAAACAAAATGTTAGTTCAAGAAAACTTTTGTTTGCGTGAACTCAATAATGTTAGCACTTACATAAAAGCTGGATTAATTTGTTGGATTACTGGCAGATTCCCAACAAAGACGGTCCTTGATGGGGAAGCTTGCTGCTACACGACCTCAGAAGAGCTTTCTCCTTAGAAGAAGAAGCATCATGTAGGTTTTGCTCTGCCTGCTTACTCTCATCAAGTTCCTCCTGAACAGGTTATTCAATAAAAGCTACCATAAGGGAAAGGATATGAACTAATCATAATCAAATCTTCAATCCCCACAAGACCATCATTTCAGCTCTCTCTTGCTTTCAGGGTCTAAAAGTGAAAGTAGAGTCAAATCAATCTCAAAGTAGCTAAATCCAATCCTAACAATCTTATCAACTAAAACTAAAACCCTCACACATTCTCATCAACAAATAACTTAAACCGTAGTAACCAAAACAAAAATCAGCAGCTGAATAAACATTAACGTTAACATCTAACCAGATATAAAGAAACTAGATTCTAGTAATACAAAAATCAGCAGCTGAAGGGGATTCGATTGGTTCCCTGGTGGTTAAGAGAACAAGACTGACACAGTAACTTTTTGTTCTGAATTGCATCTCCTCCTAGTTACTTTTGTGCTCAAAATACAGTTCCGGTTTCGTCGCCAATTTAATTGAAAACCTAAAAATAGCTGAAAAAACGGATCAGGAGGAAGTGAGAAAAAATGCCGTCGCAGATTCTCCAAATCTCACATCATCTTCCACCTAAATCTTCACCATCGACGGAAATGATGTTCAAGTCTTTGATTTACGATGATCCTTCTACGACCCTTCTCTCTCGATTTGGTGATGACCACCACACCATTTCTTCTACCGTTAAGCCTCTCCTCTCCCGCTCTTCCAGCTACAACGGCACGGCCATGAAGACGTCTTCTTCTTCTTCTGCTGGTGGATTTACTGGTTGGTATCAGAATAGACGCCGACGATCTAACAGCGATAACTGTCTCTCTGCGTTTTCCGATGATACTAATGGAACCGCCGACGGTGGTAATAATAGCGGCGACCGTCAAACTACTATTGGTCAGGAGGTTGGCCACGCCGCTGCAGAAACATTCTTGTTGACCCGTCTTTGTTTGAAGCTCCTAAGCTATCTTGGGTATCTATCTATTTCCTCCGTTATCTGTTACATTTGCTGAATCCGACGAAATTGGCTCATCGATATTCTTAGGCATATATAAAAAGATGATCTTTGGTTTGATCGATCACTGATCAAAAACTATTATTCAGGGTAGGTTATAGATGGATTACAAGATTTATGGCACTTGGGTGTTATGCATTTCTACTAATGCCAGGCTTTATTCAAGGTTTGTTTGACATCTACTAATTAGGGATCTTTCTCTCTCTTTTTTTGAGATAGTTACTAAAAGTTTCATTGCTAAAGGTTTTGACTTTACTTTGCAGTCGGATACTACTATTTCTTCTCTCCTTACGTTCGCAGAAGTATAGTTTACGGTGATCAACCAAGAAACAGGTCATGATTGTTTACTGCTTATTATTCGTTCTAATCATGTGTAGATTATTGCTCTAGAGACTAGTAGTTGGTTTGTGTTTTGTTTGTTGGTATAAGTGGTTTTTGGTTTCTTCAGGCTTGACTTGTATCTACCTAAGAACTCTACTGGACCAAAACCAGTTGTGGCGTTTGTGACTGGTGGAGCCTGGATTATTGGGTGAGTATGATACCCAATGGACACTATTTTCATTCTAAAGCATTTGAGGACGAGGAGAAAGAACTGCAAATATCTTACAGAATGTCTTGTGTTGATACAGTTATAAGGCGTGGGGTTCTCTCTTAGGACAGCAATTATCAGAAAGAGATATTATTGTGGCATGCATTGATTACAGGTAAGTTATGCGTGCTTTGAGTTTTTTTTCTTTGTTCTGGCACATTGAATGTGGTGGGTTCCTCTCATCCTCCTTCAGTATTCATTTAGAGTTTCTCAATCTCATTGGCAATATCTCCTCTTACACAGGAATTTTCCGCAAGGATCTATTAGTGACATGGTCAAGGATGCTTCTTCTGGCATCTCATTTGTTTGCAATCATATTGCTGAGTATGGAGGTGATCCAGATAGGTACTAGTCCTGTCAACAATTATTAGACATGGAAGTTCTCGAGTTTTAGATTTCTTACTCACTGATTTCTGATCTTTTTGCTGTGTAGGATCTATCTGATGGGTCAGTCTGCTGGTGCACATATCGCAGCTTGCACCATTGTAGAGCAGGTCATTAAAGAGTCAGGGGAGGGGGACAGTGTCTCTTGGAGTAGTTCACAAATAAATGCTTATTTTGGTCTATCTGGAGGGTAAGCAAAATCCTTTCTTTTGGTCTCAGAGTTCAAATGACTAGATTAATAACTTGTTATTTTGGTCTTCCCAGTTATAAGGATAAGACGATACATTGGAATGTAAATTTTTCTGTCAAGAAGTTGAGAAAAACAAGTTTCTTTAATTGCCTGAGTATTTATATATGTGTTAACTCCAGTTTTTATCTAGCCACCAAGGTCTTTTGTAGAAATGCTAGGCAATTCGTAGAACGGTGAAGTAATGGTCAAATATTAGCTCAAAGTAGCAAGTAGATTCCTGCCTTCTACCCAACTAAAGCAACAAATTTTTTGATGAGGCCTCACATCATCTGCTTGGCTATTCTTAACAAACTTTGTGATCGTGATCTACAGATACAACCTTTTGAACCTTGTGGACCACTTCCATAGCAGGGGGCTGTACCGTTCCATCTTTCTGAGGTATAGCATTTTCTCTTTTGGAATCTTGGTATAGCTTACGTTACTCACCTGGCCAGTAGAGCAGCCTGAAATTTTTACAGTTTAACGTGTGACGTTTGATTTTCCTCAGCATCATGGAAGGAGAGGAATCATTAAGGCAGTTCTCTCCTGAATTAGTAGTGCAAAACCCGAATCTCAAACACATCATTGCTCGTCTCCCACCTTTTATTTTATTCCATGGTACTGATGACTACTCCATCCCGTCAGATGCAAGGTATGGTTTAACTTTTGTGTGTATTTGTCTGTCTTATGTATATCAGAAAGTTAAGATGATGATTGAACTTCTATTACACTATCTTTGCAGTAAATCTTTTGCGGAAACCCTCCAGAGGCTTGGGGCCAAAGCAAAAGTGATCCTTTACGAGGGGAAAACACACACGGATTTGTTTCTTCAGGTAAAATGGCCGGTCTTTTTGAGGTATGAATGTCTTGTCGGACAAGAACCTGAATTTTGATCTAGAAACTTGGTTATCTATGTTAGGATCCAATGAGAGGTGGAATAGATGAGATGTTTGAAGATATAGTAACAGTGGTTCTGGGAGACGATCAAGAAGCGATTGGTAAAAGCGTAGATAGAAGGCGTCTTGTACCTGAATTCATGTTGAAGTTGGCTCACTGGGTCAGTCCGTTCTAACTCCTACACTCTTATCTCCCAGAAGATCAAAGGAAGTACATTCCTTCTTCCAGTGATACAGACGGGTCAATGTGCATATTACTTAACAAGGAAAACAGATCCCACTATACTTTGACGATACAGATGATTTTGAACTTTGATGATGATGATATTGTATCCCGGTTTGCAAATACACTGATTATTTCGTCATTGCCTGTTTGTGTTTTTGTAGAACACTGAAAGTGCATTAAAGAAACAAGGCTTCATTGACTTTGTCACCTTAATTAAACTGTCTTTGGTCTTCTTCTTCTCTGATCATTAATCATTGGTTGCACTATTTTCTTGGCATCAGTTGACTTCTCTACCTATATACAAAGTGCCGAACCAGTGTCATTTAACAAGGAAGAAATGTAGGTCTGATTTTTTTTTTAATAATTAAAACTCTCCAAAGGTGTGATTTTCTTGAGAAAAAAAGGTGTGATTTTCTTGACAAAAAAAGGTGTGATTTTCTTAACCCCAATTTTCAACTAAAAATGTAGGTGAAATCACCAAAAATATTTCTCAAAATTCATTTTTTAAAAGGCCTTTTAATTTATGAATAACACTAGATTTGATACTAGGATTAATATGTAAATAATAAGCTCTAACCATCCTACCAAAATAAAATAATAAACTCTAACCAGAGTAAGCAATCAGAACACGAGCCGTGGGATTGGAATGGCTCGAGTAGGCTCGTAGCTACTCGCCTAAACACACCATTGGCGGTGAATTACGAAATAAACCCTTCGCGTGTACACGAGGCATACTTCGGTTAGTGATTAGAGAGAAGTCAATGGAGCCATACTAGGCTATAATGGTCAGATTGATATTATTTTCTGAATTGGGCTTTTATGGGAATGGATAATAAAAAAGAGATGCTCGATCTCCCCAAATTAGAGTAAACCCTAATTGTGTATCTGTAGCTTTCTCTCTCTCTCTCTCTCTCTCTCTCGCGAAGAAGAAGAAGAAGAAGGAGATCAAGGAACTCGAAGTGTGTGTGTGTGTGTTTGCCTTCTCTTGTCTTTTAGTTTTTTCTCTCTTTGGCTGTGATTTCGTCGGCGAAGAGAGACATAGATCGGATATGGCGGCTGATAATACGGGTTCGAAATCGAGCTCCGCTGCGGATTCTTACGTTGGGAGCTTGATTAGTTTGACATCTAAGAGTGAGATCAGATACGAAGGGATCCTTTACAATATTAATACAGATGAATCCAGTATCGGACTTCAAAACGGTACGATCCGTTTCCACTTCCGTTTCGGGATTACCAGATTTGTTAAGTGTTAATTTTGGTGGTGTTTTCTCTCGGATTTGGTAGAAACTAATGGTTTCTTCCGTTAATCGTTAAGAAAGTTTTCTCCAATCTGAACTGTTTAGCTCGATTTGAAAGGAATGTTGTTTTAGTGCTCATGTCTATTACTTGAGTTCTCAAATTGTAATTGATGTCTTGAAACTATTGGTTGAGCATAAAAGATCAGTGTTTAAGTGGTCGATGAGGTAGATTTTGGTTCTGATCCCTGAACTTTTGTTGTGTGTAGTTCGATCATTTGGAACTGAAGGAAGGAAAAAAGATGGTCCACAAGTTCCTCCAAGTGACAAAGTTTACGAGTACATATTGTTCCGTGGAACTGATATCAAGGTATTCAGCAGGATTATGCTAATACTTCTATGTAAGTAGCCTGCCGATTTTGTACTCTGATTGTTCTTGTTGTTGGTAGGATTTGCAAGTCAAAGCTTCTCCACCAGTTCAGCCTCCTGCATCTACTATAAATAATGACCCTGCTATAATTCAGGTGAATGTTAGAAAAGTTGTAAGATTACATTGTCTGGGATTTTGGAGTCAATTGATGTAACCCCATCCTCCACTTGTCTTGGTTTTGCAGTCTCACTACCCTAGCCCGATGCCAACATCTGGTAGCTTGCCTTCTACTGCGAGCGGGTCACTACCTGACATTAGTTCTCATAATGGACAACCTGGACAACATGGAATGGGATTTCAAAACGCAATGCCTTTGTATCAGCCTGGTGGAAATCTTGGTTCATGGGGAGCGTCACCACAACCACCAATGTATTGGCAAGGTTTCTACACCCCACCTCCCAATGGCCTTCCCCAATTGCATCAGCAGTCTCTGATTCGACCCCCTCATGGGCTGCCAATGCCCAACTCTCTTCAGCAACCCCTGCAATATCCTAACTTTAATACCCCTCCTCCACCTACTGGGTCATCATCTTTGCAGGGGTCAAGCTTGCCAGAAGCACCCTCTTCATTGTTTCCTTTTAGTACCAGTTCTCAAATGTTAGCTCCTAGTTCATTGCCTTTCCCTGGTCTACCACCTGTGACGCTCTCGTCTAGCCTGCAGTCTACACTGCAATCAGCACCATCTCCTTCACTAGCTTCAGAGATGGCACCTCCGTTGCTGTCAAACAAAGCTCCTATTACTGCTCCTCCTACCCTACCTCAGGATACTAATTTGCTTTCGTTTTCTCTATCTACTACGAGAGCCACAGAAGCAAGTACTGGCCTTCCACTGTCTAACAAGCCTAGTGTAGTAACTGGTCCAATTTCTCCGCCGCAGACAACACCATTAACATCTGCTCCTGTTGCGGGAGTTTCTAGTTCCATTAGCCAAGATAAGCCAAAACCTTTGTTGGTTACTCCTGGTCAACTGCTGCAGTCTGGATCTTCTGCAGTCTCTTTGTCCCCACCCTCGACAAATGCTGATAAAGATGTTGAGGTGGTTCAAGTATCGTCATCAGCTGGGTTGGAACAATCTGTTCCAGTTACATCCGAAGCCCAACCTCCAATACTGCCATTGCCTTCCTCTGCAAGACCAACTCAGAAGGTTTTTAACTTACATAACATGCCAAATCCTTCAATGTCTCTTATTAATATCATAAAGAACCTTGAATTTGCTGGTGTCTTAGTTAGCTGGAATAAGGTGTAACTGTTATAACTGCACCTGTGGTAATTCCCATTTTAATATTCCATGCTGTGTCTCTTTTGCTTTGTTGAAGATGCATGAAAATCTCTCAGGGTTCTTTGGTGTATAAGATGGTTTCTTTGCATGTCTACTTATAAGTCTTCATGGTGAAATTATTTAAACTCAATTGCTGATTTTTTTTCTCAGCCAAACGGGCATTCTTTCCCAAATCATAATGGTTACAGGGGACGTGGAAGAGGACGAGGAAGAGGAGCAGGGGTACTATTCTTCTCACTCATTTGTAGAATGTGACGGCATTTATTTGTTTTTACCAAGGAAAAGATCTACCAGTTTAAAATAGCTCATGAACTTTAGCCATGTATGCTAATAATTCTTCTTGTTGGCAGAGATCACACCAAGTAATGAAATTCACTGAAGATTTTGATTTCACAGCAATGAACGAAAAGTTCAATAAGGATGAAGTATGGGGTCATCTTGGGAAGAGTACTACCTTAGATGGTGATGAAGATGATGATTCCCCGACTGTAGATGAGGCTGAGCTTCCTAAGATCGAGGCCAAAGTAAGTGAAGTAGACTTATAATCAAGTAAAGCCACCATATTCTCCCTCTCTGGTCTCATCCACATTGTTTATTGATGTAGCCTGTTTACAACAAAGATGACTTTTTCGATAGCCTATCATCAAACACCATTGACCGAGAGTCCCAAAATTCAAGGCCTAGGTTCTCAGAGCAACGGAAACTAGATACTGAGGTACAATCTATATATTTCCACACTCTGAATAGCAAGCAGACTGGACAGAGTTTGTCCCCCCTCGTTGCTGGAGATACTCGAATTCCCAGAATCGTAAGAGAATCCCATTGACTAACAGAACGTATTGCTATGATTTCAGACATTTGGTGAATTCTCGAGATTCCGAGGAGGTCGAGGAGGGCGTGGTGGTTATGGACGAAACAACGGTTACTCACGTGGTGGTTATGGAGGGCGTGGTTATGGCGGTTATGGTGGCCGTGGCGGCGGCGGCGGTGGCTACGGGTATGGTGGACGTGGCCAGGGGAGAGGCGTATCAAATCGTACTACCTAAACTGTTCTGCTAGAAAGGGCTCTAAAGACTCAAAATCCAATGGGAGCTCAGCTCTTGAGTGCTTTTGGTATGTGGCAATAAAACAAAAACCGAGTCCCGTGTAATGTTTTCTGTTATAAAACCCCACTTGTGTGGTTTTGGAGTGTATTAATTTGATTTCTGATCTTTGTTTTTAAGACTTGGTAATAGCGTCGTTCTTCTTATATCCAATGTTATTTTGAACTTTTGTATACTCGACATTTGGTGTGAAATGCATTTTCTATTTACTCTCAATAGCTTGTTGCTGTTTACTGTTGGTAGCTTCTTGTCTAAATTTCAAAAGTCAAACATTTTGACTTTCAATACAGTACCAGCAGCCTTGAATCAAATGGGCCTTATTAAGAGATAGAGAGGTCTTCTTTATACAAGATCCATAAAATGTCCTCTCTATTTCTCAAATTATCATTTTGTCGGCAACTCTAGTGTCTGAGAGACTGTAGTCACTGTACTCTACAGTAGCACTACTTACTCAACTTTTGAAGAGAGAAAACAGAAATGGGAAGTGTAGATCCTTCAAGACTATCATTGGTCTTGTTTGCGAGACTGTCCGGTTTAGTAGTCGCAGTTTCGGTTCTGTACTGGGCTCTCTTCCTGCCTAATCTAGGACTCAGCTACTCTGTAACTATCACACTCCCTTCCTCGTTGATATCAAATTGGATCTCTCTCTCTCTCTCTCTTTCTCTCTCTAATAAAGTTTTTATACCCTTGTAGACTCTTCATCCTCTGCTGATGGTGATTGGCTTCATTCTTGTAAGTGGAGAAGGTAGTGATGATCCCTCCTCATGCCCCTTTTGAAGATTTCCTCTCTCTCTCTCTCTCTCTCTCTCTCTCTCTCTCTCTCTCTCTCTCTCTTTCTTGAATNTT
>Ga0041059_1000209_pt1 | contig 38738 bp, 37 predicted proteins | sample AraColnosormetaG_FD_56232 | JGI IMG/M metagenome (GOLD analysis project Ga0041059, IMG submission 56232) | Arabidopsis roots microbial communities from North Carolina, USA - Col MF nosort | ecosystem: Host-associated > Plants > Roots > Unclassified | place: USA: North Carolina | collected...
TCTCTCTCTCTCTCTCTCGGCTAGCGGGTTCCGTTGGGACGGACTACAAAAGACTGTACCGGCGCGTCAATTCACACCAACTAGTACGAAGAAGGGAAACACTGATTACACGTGTCGAGTGTTCATTCGTTGATGTACAAGTAGCGGAACTAAAGCAAACGGAGTAGGGAATGAGTCAAAGCAAGTATGGTGGTGCAAACTGCTATTGACTGATGCAGGGAAATATTGTTTTGTTAAGAGATTTTTTACTATTATCTACTACTAGTATATAACAAAAGATTATGTTTTGGGAAAATTAATCTAGTGCCTAAGTTTTTGAGCGAAAACCAAAAACCAGGCTATGACTCAGTTTAGCCAATGTACTTATTTATGTAGTGTTGGAATATTATCATCATATGTGTACTTACTTACCTTTATCATATATAGATGTATAGAAGCAGATACATAGGGTTAATTAAAGACTACACGAGACGAGAATTGAGCTGTACAATGCTATAGACTATAGACTATATAGTAATTGGAGAGATCTCTAATCTACAGAGAAAATAAAGTACTACATACTTCATTATTACACACACATTAAAACTTAAGACGTAAAGAATAAATGGAAGTGAATAAAGAAAGGGGATAATTAATAAAAACAGTTGTTAATTAGTAACATTCAAACAACTTAGCTGGCTAATTTAGAATATTTGCAAGCTAGATTCCCACTCCCTTTTCTCTTGTTCCCCTACAGTTTTTTCTCGCTTCCCTTTATATAGAATATAAGTATATACATAATTGTTCGAGACAAGTTCGTCAGAAGGAAAATAAATCATCATCATTCCTCATCCCTTCCCGAAGCTGCTCTAAGGAAAGAGATCCACTATTACTACTACTATACATATATAACTATAAAAATAAATAAACTTTCATTGAGATTTGAGCCAAACAGAGAAGAAGAAGAAGAAGAAGAAGAGAAGATCTCCAGCGGATCAGTCCCCGCTTTAAAAGCATTGGCGGCGTCTGATTTCATTTCTCTCTCTCTCTCTATCTCTCTTTAATTCCCTCAAAGACAAAGCCTTTTTCTCTATATATATATATATATCTCTCTATCTTTCGCCATTTTGGTTTTTGCTTCTCTCTGTGTGTGAGTGATTATGATGATGGGATTATCTTTCTAAAGCTTTTTGTTTTCCTGAAAAATTAAAAAAGAAAACTTTTATGGTTCTTCTTCTCTTCTGTGTTGGAGTTGAGAGACCAATAAATGCTGTTAGTAATGGTTAGTTGAGATGAGAGGTAAAAAGATCCCGTAGTCCGAGGAGTGTTTGGTTTCTTGCAAAAGGATAGTGAGGCAAAACATGGGTTTGGTTTCTCTTGTCTCCTTTCATTCATCCCTTTTCCATTAATGGTCTCTCCCTCTTCCAACACCAACCTCTTCTTTTATTAACTAACAAACATTTTCTGCCTTTTTCTCCTCTTCTCACTTCTCTGGTTCTTCTGTGATTTGATCGGTTCTTCTAAAAAGAGAGAGAGTAGAAGCTTCTTAAAGCTGCTTCAGGGTCAAACAAAAGTGTCTTCCTTTTGGTAAACAAGACGAAGAAATATGAAGTTCATGAAGCTAGGGTCTAAGCCCGATACATTTGAATCTGATGGCAAATTCGTCAAGTAAGCATAATTTTATTTTGTTTTTATCTTATTTTTTAATTTGATGGGTCAAATGAATCTTCTACTATTTCTGTTCTCTGTGTTTTTGTTCTGTTCTCTCTTCTCTTTTCTATTCATTTATCTCCACATGTATTGCCTCTGTTTAGTTCTTGTATGATTTCTAGAAACATATGTCCCATCTTCTCTTGGTTCCTATCTTTTTTAACACAAGCTATTAAAAACAGATTTCAGTGACTTCCCTGCTAAATTTTCATTTGCTCTATATGAACAGAGATAGCTAAACTTGGTCAAGATTTGCTTAAACACTGTTACTTGCCAGTTAAAATACTCTGGTTTTGATCTTAGAGATAGAAAACCAGGATAAGTTTGTCATCATCATCACCATTATTGTGATTGGTTTCTCTCATCATATTTTTTTTGCGGGAAATACTAGAAAAGTTACAAGAAATGGGGTATATGAGTTTCAGGAGTGGTCCATCCATTAGATGATCTGTCTTTGTTTATGTGTTGTTGTTTTGTGGTCCTGATTTGTAAGAGCAAAGAGTGGAAAGCAAAAGGGAATGATGATGATGATGAGTTTTCTTCTAATTTAGAAAGTGAAGAATCTCTCTTTACTTTTGTTGCTTATGCTTTGTTTCTCTAAATATCTAAGACATCTCTTCCAAGTTTTGACCTCTGGATATTCTAAACTAGGCTAAGAATCTTTGTTTCCTTTGTCTTGTTTTGTAAGTGAATTTTAGGCAACAATTGGACTTTTCTTAGGTTGTGAGTTAAACTTGATAAACATGCATGTGCTTATATGGTTTTGAATGTAAACATAACATCTGAAATGTTTAAGAAAAGAGAAATGTCTAATTAATATGTAAGAGTTCTCGTTGAGCTGATTATGTTCTTAGTTTCAATGTTTAATCTGGCCATTGATTTCTACCTTGCAGGTACGCCGTTTCAGATCTTGACAGCGATGTTACTATTCATGTTGGCGAGGTCACATTTCACCTCCATAAGGTACATTTTTGTAATGCTGATAATAGAAGTAGTTTCTACTGAGGGATTCTTAAGTGGTACAACTTTTTATTAGAGATGTCTCTTTTATGCTCAATGTTACATTTTCAGTTCCCGCTGCTATCGAAGAGCAATCGGATGCAGCGACTGGTTTTTGAGGCGAGTGAGGAAAAAACCGATGAGATCACTATACTAGACATGCCAGGAGGATACAAAGCGTTTGAGATCTGTGCCAAGTTTTGCTATGGGATGACTGTTACGCTCAATGCTTACAACATAACCGCGGTGCGATGTGCAGCTGAGTATCTTGAAATGACTGAAGATGCTGACCGCGGTAACCTCATATACAAGATCGAAGTTTTCCTCAACTCAGGCATATTCAGAAGCTGGAAAGACTCAATCATTGTGCTTCAGACAACAAGATCTCTTCTTCCTTGGTCTGAAGATCTGAAGCTTGTTGGTAGATGCATAGATTCTGTTTCAGCTAAGATCTTGGTGAACCCTGAGACTATCACTTGGTCTTATACATTCAACAGGAAGTTATCTGGACCTGATAAGATAGTCGAATATCATCGGGAGAAGAGAGAAGAGAATGTGATTCCGAAAGATTGGTGGGTCGAAGATGTATGTGAGCTAGAGATTGATATGTTCAAGAGGGTGATAAGTGTTGTGAAATCTAGTGGAAGGATGAATAATGGCGTAATTGCTGAAGCTCTTAGATACTATGTTGCAAGGTGGTTACCAGAATCTATGGAGTCTTTGACATCAGAAGCTTCTTCAAACAAAGATCTCGTTGAGACGGTTGTTTTCTTGTTGCCGAAGGTAAACAGAGCAATGAGCTACTCTTCTTGCAGCTTCTTGCTAAAACTCCTTAAAGTTTCGATCTTGGTTGGAGCTGATGAGACGGTGAGAGAAGATTTGGTTGAGAACGTGAGTTTGAAGCTTCATGAAGCGTCCGTTAAAGATTTGCTGATCCATGAAGTCGAATTAGTCCATCGGATTGTTGATCAGTTCATGGCGGATGAGAAACGTGTATCTGAAGATGACCGGTACAAGGAGTTTGTTTTAGGAAATGGAATTTTGTTGAGTGTAGGAAGATTGATTGATGCTTATCTCGCTCTTAACTCTGAACTTACACTCTCTAGCTTTGTTGAGTTATCTGAGTTAGTCCCGGAATCAGCTAGGCCGATACACGACGGTCTCTACAAAGCCATTGACACTTTCATGAAGGTAAAACAGAGTTTCTTGTTTCTCTGAAAAGAATGAAATATTTTTGGACATTTTTGTAATCGGTGAAGTTGGTTTTTGTAGGAACATCCCGAACTAACAAAATCCGAAAAGAAGAGGCTTTGTGGGTTAATGGACGTGAGGAAACTGACAAATGAAGCATCAACGCACGCTGCACAGAACGAGAGACTTCCACTACGAGTGGTGGTGCAAGTTCTCTACTTTGAGCAGCTCCGAGCAAATCACAGCCCCGTGGCGTCTGTTGCGGCTTCGTCACACTCGCCGGTTGAGAAGACGGAGGAGAACAAAGGAGAAGAAGCGACGAAGAAGGTGGAGCTGAGCAAGAAAAGCAGAGGAAGCAAGAGCACGAGGAGTGGTGGTGGTGCACAGCTGATGCCGTCGAGGTCAAGGAGGATCTTTGAGAAGATATGGCCTGGGAAAGGAGAGATTAGCAACAAGAGCTCTGAGGTTTCTTCTGGAAGCTCACAAAGTCCGCCAGCCAAGTCTTCTAGCTCGTCTTCCCGACGCCGCAGACATTCGATATCGTGAATCGGTGGGGAGAAACAGAATTTGTAAAGAGAAGCTATTATGGTTGTAACTTATTATAAGTGATCTTAGGATTTGTGGTAGTTAAAATTAAAACTGATGAAGTTGTGTTATGTGTTTCTTTAATCGTAAAGATTTGTTAACTGTTTCATTACATGACTAATGTTTTGAATTTGTTGTCGTTAACTTTAAGCGATTAGTGAAAGTGATGGACGACATGTTTTGTTGTTTGTTTGTCAATCATTGTTCATTAGTCATCAAAATATTCCACATTAGTGAGACTAAAACTCAGATCTTATGGGCTAAGCTATGATCTCTTGGGCCTTATGGGCTCAATCTTGGGCTCATAAGTGATCCTACGTTTTAGAGTTTAGACTAGTTCAATTTCGATTGTGGAAATGATCTGACGGCTAGGAATCACCGGCGGCCATAGCTTGAGAGGCAAAACCCAAAACCCTCGGAAACACAGAGGCGTCTTCTCGACGGAGAGCGACAGAGATATGCAAACAGTGAAAGCTTTGAGGAGAGTGAGTGAACCCTTACAATGGGTTCGGTCTGTTTCTTATGGAAGACGCTTTTCTGCTCTCCCAAACTATTCCGCATCAGATGCAGATTTCGAAGACCAGGTTTTTCGTCTTCTTTTGTTTCGGATCTTCCCTAAATGTGCTTAATTTGATAGTCTGTTTGTGGAACTCTTTAACATTGTTATCTAAATTGATCGTAAATGGGATTCTAATCACTTGATTTTCTGGGAGTGTAAATGAAATCTGTACTTCCTTTTTATCAATTTGAGATTTTGCTGTAATTGAAGGTTCTGGTGGAAGGAAAAGCTAAATCAAGAGCTGCCATTCTCAATAACCCATCTTCTCTCAATGCTCTTTCTGCGCCTATGGTATTGTGTTCACCAGAGTAGTCTTTTTGGATTAAGAAGTCTCGTTTCTTGAGCTCGTTTAGTTTTTTTAGTTATGCTTCAAAAACTTTTGCCTTGGTAGGTTGGTCGGTTAAAGAGGCTATACGAATCATGGGAAGAGAACCCAGCTATTTCCTTTGTTTTGATGAAGGTATGGTACTTATATTCATTGCTGCTGCTTGTGTCCTTCTGATGCCTGGTTTTTACCAAAATCTCACTCAATTAAGCTACTGTTCTTATTTTTCCTGAAGGGTAGCGGTAAAACTTTCTGCTCTGGTGCAGATGTCTTGTCTCTTTATCACTCGATCAATGAAGGTCCATCTCTTGTATTAGTTTCCAGTTGTTAAATACTTGTAAAGGTTTTGTGAGCCTGAAGTCCCTTTCACCAGAGTTAATTTGGTGAAGTTACTGAGAAGCTTTGCTGATGTATTGTCACTTTTTTGTTTGCACAGGAAATACTGAAGAATCTAAACTCTTTTTCGAGAACTTGTACAAGTTTGTATACCTCCAAGGAACGTATTTAAAACCAAATGTAAGATTCCTAGCCATTTTTTTCGATGCTATTTGTTAATACCAGATGGGATTGGTTCGTATGACCTTGTGTGACTAGAAAGAGCTAACCTACTTATTTGTGTCCACTCGATAATCTATGAAACTGATTTTGTAGATAAAAGGCAAGTGTTTGAAATATTTTGAACTTTAATTCTTGCTCTTAAGCCTCTTATACATCAAGAGTTTTGTTTAACTGCAGATAGCAATAATGGATGGTGTGACCATGGGTTGTGGTGGTGGAATTTCACTTCCAGGGATGTTTCGTGTGGCTACAGATAAAACTGTATGTGGCTCGCTTTATTATTACAAATCACTGATTTTTTACTTCGAGTGGACGCAGTAATAAAAGCAAAGTCAGTGACTACATAAGATCCTAGAGTCTCTTAAGAAAAGTAGTTAAATTTCTTAGCCATTTTCTCTGTATTTTAAATATCTTGTTGCCTTAGTCAATTATCAGTAGCCCATTTCTCTTTGTCTGAAACTGTTTCTTTTCTTGTACTTTGGAAGTTTAGTGGTGAAGATGTTCTGAACAACTGTGCGTATGCAGGTGTTGGCCCATCCAGAGGTCCAAATTGGTTTTCATCCTGATGCAGGAGCTTCCTATTATCTTTCACGGCTTCCTGGTTATTTAGGTGAACTTCACCTTAGGCTGATCACTAGATCCATATTCTATGCATATATTTATAGTAAAATGATGGTCAAATTTTAGATTTGAATGTGATTGGTATACAAATACTTAACTGCGATATTTTGGTGTTTCTGAAGCAGTTTTCTGTGTTTTCTTGTTCAGGGGAATACTTGGCTCTAACGGGGCAGAAACTTAATGGTGTCGAAATGATAGCATGTGGCCTTGCCACCCACTATTGCTTAAACGCGGTGTGATGCACTTTTCTTACCTTGTCTCATGTTTTGTTCTTTCCTCTTAAGCACATTCCTTATATAAGTTGTTATGGCAGAGACTTCCGTTGATTGAAGAGAGGATTGGTAAACTGTTGACCGATGATCCTGCTGTCATTGAGGATTCTCTTGCTCAATATGGTGATCTTGTTTACCCTGACAGTAGCAGCGTACTGCACAAGTAAATCATTTACCTTTTCTCCATATCTTCAAATCTCTTTGAATATCCCACAATCATGTAACCCAATATTCTTTGATCAGGATAGAGTTGATTGATAAATATTTTGGGCTTGATACCGTTGAAGAAATCATTGAAGCTATGGTGAGAAAATTTTCCCTAACATAAGCATGATATCTTTCAATTTTGAGGACTTTGGATCGACTTGGCTTGAGAGTTTTGTAAAGTTCTAAGCTTTTATGTTAAACCGTGCCTCAGGAAAATGAAGCTGCTAATTCGTGCAATGAATGGTGCAAGAAAACTCTCAAACAGATCAAAGAAGCTTCACCTTTGAGCTTAAAGATTACTTTGCAATCTGTAAGTCCTTTTAGTTTCTTCTTCTCCTTTCTCAAAAAGGATTTCATTTTTCTGACTCTGGCGGTTTCTTCTCTTCTCAGATACGAGAAGGTAGATTCCAAACCCTTGATCAATGTCTCACACATGAATACCGTATATCCATTTGTGGAGTCTCAAAAGTAGTCTCTGGCGACTTTTGCGAGGTAAAATATTTCACTAATTTGTCAATTAAAGCATCATTTTTTTGCACATATTGAAGTTGTTTTCTGTTGATAGGGTATTCGAGCCCGTTTGGTAGATAAAGACTTTGCTCCAAAGGTGCATACAAACATATCAGCCTCAAAATTAGACGTTTGCAACTCCTTTAGCTTATGTTCATGTTCCAGGTTTTACGTTCTAATTCGTGGTTTGTTAATATTTGCAGTGGGATCCTCCACGCCTAGAAGATGTGAGCAAAGACATGGTGGATTGCTACTTCACGCCAGCCTCAGAGCTCGATGATTCAGATTCTGAGTTGAAGCTGCCAACAGCTCAACGAGAGCCTTATTTTTGAGGAAAAACCTACTGATGACACTCATTACTTGCAATAAAGAATTCCACCGATCTATGCGCAAATGAGATCTCTGCAATGACATTATCCTGTCAAACTCTGTTTTTCTTCATTAGGGAGTGTCAAGTTTTTAACTATCCTGTAGTTTCTTCGTTTTCTGTGAGAGGATTCCATTATAATGTTGAAAGGCCAAAGTGTAGAATTCAGAAGAAGTTTGATTGGATAAAGATACAGTGCAATTCCAAACAGTTACAGTGGCAACTAGTTTAACAAAAAAGTAAACTTCACACAAAAGATCTTCAGAGTTCAGACAAACACTGTAACAGCAAATCTAGGCTCTTCCACTTAATGGATTGAGATAAAAAAATGTTCAAACACTTCTCTTCAGCAATAAATAAGCTTGATTGGATTCAGTACAGTGCAATTCTTACCGTGGATAGTGATTTTCAGGTGGTATGTATAACATTGCACCAAACAGGGGTAGTGGCTACTAGTTTAACTAAAAGTAAACTTCACACAAATGCTTAAGAACTCTTCAGGCAAACACTGTAACAGCAAATCTAAACTCTTCCTCTTCCACTTAAGGATTTTTTCATCTAGAAAAACTGGTGCGGTGTATCGAACATGCTTCATAAGATCTTGGAACAGATCGCTCTGAACATGTGGAAGAGTCTGGGTTGCACCATTCTAGTCCAGACCGAGAAGATTCAGGAACACGCTGGGCAAGCAGGCGGGCTGCGTCTTTCCACCATGAAACCTCGGTTTCTTTCTCTTGTAGTCTGCGTTCAACACGATTCAGAGCAGTCTCAAGCTTCACTAACTCTTCTTGTTGCCTTGTCTCCAGTAGTTCATGCAGCTTTTTGTCTAGTTCGTACGGACACACTCCATATCTTTCATCTGACACCACCATCTCTGGTATATGACTCTTTGTGACCTCATTGTCCTACAAACACAAAAGAACCACAAGTCTGAGAATCAAGAGCCTGTTTCATAATTGCTTAAACAGTTGAAACCCAACTTAAGAAGATAAAAGGGTTTTCTTTGAAGTACTTTAAGTTTGCATTGTCTCTGAATCTGATGCTTTGTTTGTCTATCCTCTGCTTTTTCACCCAGAGGTAACCTACCTACCTCAGCCTGGAGTTTTGAGTTGCAGTCTGTTCCTCGACGATAATCCTCTGGCTCTGAGACCTCGAATTCGGTGTACTCCTCTTGAAGAACACTCGATGATGACTCTTGGAAAATGGATGACGCCAAATTCGAGAATTCTTGAGGAGAAAACTGGAAACCGCTTGCTTCATTTGAAGACATAGGTGTATCCTTCTTCTGTAGTTGTTCTTTTGCATTAAGAAGAAACATCTCCATTTGCATTCGCAGGTTTGTCATCTTATCAAGCTCGGTTTTACTTGCAACAACAAGATAGAGCAAAAAAGAACCAATTCCCACTTCCAAAGGTGACTCTCTGCTTTGTGACTCTGCACAAAGAAAACTAAGTATAAGTCTATAAACATAACCCACCAAAGACAAGTCTTGTTTACCTATAAGAGAAAAAGGGAACTCCTTCAAATTCTAAAGACAATCTTACCGTTCAATGATCATTAGGCTATTTCCAGAGAATTAAAAGTGTATGAAAAAGAAAAACACAAGATTCTCACCAAATGTATTAGTCTCCGGCTCTTTACTCTTATTCAGGCGGCAGTTCTGCTTATTGTCCTGCATTACCAGCTGATTTAAACTCGTCGAACACCTTATAGGCGCTAATTGATACCTTCTGGTGTCATCTTCTTGTTCCTCCCCTGCATCTCTCTTCCCCTTGGAACTTCTCAACCCCGAAAGCCACCGGCCCACGAATCTCCTAGGAGTATAACACTGCACGATAGTGCACCCATCTCCCCTCCTCCGCCGCGAGCCTTCCATTGAAAACCAAGAGAAGACAGAAAACGAATAATCATGGGTTTTTGGGTTTGGAACAAGAGACGAGATTTAAAAGGAAGAAGGCTTCGTAGGAGGGACCAAGATCGGATAGACATTGATAATGGTGGGACGGAGTCGTAACAGAGAGCTATGAACAGATGGGGAGAGGAAATAAATGAGAATCACGAGACTTGCAGAGTGAGTTTATGGAGGGAAACTTTGATTTTTCTCATTTGAATTTTTGCGCTTCTTTTTCCGATCATTGTATTACCAACTTAATACATAATTTACTTGTGTAACACATTATTAAAGAATACTTAAGATACTATTTAGTGATGTCCAATTCTTATTTCTTTCTCAAATGACTCCAAATTTCCAATAAATGAAAGAGACTATTGTGATTGAATATTTATGGTGACCCTTTTTTAACCACATCATTTATTTCAAAATTTTCATATACAGTATTCAGACGACATCTAACTGGTTATATAGAATTCGTACATTTAAAGTTTCTCGAATACTTATACGATTTCTTCATCTACTTATAATATTTATATACATCTTTTATCTCCTAATCGAAAGACACAATTCGAAAACGAAGAATCATTCTAAACAAACAAAAACAATACATTCACTAAAAACGTTCATGTTCTAGATTGCTCCATTAACCTCCCAGATATAGCAGCAGCAAGAGCAGCTGTAAATTTCGAATCTTTTGTTAACGATGACGCCATTTGTTGAATCAGAACCTCTTGCATCGTATTATCCCTTTCGTTTTTCTCCAACGCTAGTCTATGACAGCCATTAACCAGATCCAAAGTCACTGTGCTTGACCCACCCTGGCTTGTAGCATCCCCTTCAGAAGCATTTGGACCCAAGTGGTTATGCGTCCCTTCGTATGTCGCTACAAGTAAAGATGGATCCTCTGCGCTGCGTTGTACCTGAACAGTAATACCACAGATCATTAGACAACTGAAGAAGCAAGCAGAGATAAACAATTACAAATGAAGCTATAAATACAATAAACTCGATGTGTGTAAATTACCTTCTTTTTTACTGGACAAGACGGTGCAAACGAGCATCTAAAGTAAGCTCTAGGTGACGGGTTGTCTCTTGTAACCTTTTGTCCGTATTTCCTCCATTGAAATCCATCTTTAACTGTCTGCAGAGTTACACTCTGCTTAGTCATTTGTCTCTATGCAATTTCAAACATATGACTCTTTAATCAAAAGATTCACAGACAAAATCCCTTACCAAGCTTGTGTCCGATGTTTCAGTAGGCACGTAGACAGTCGAAACTTTTGCTTTGTTGAAGCTATCAGTGACTGGTCTTTTACATGAAAGAAGCTGATTTTTCTGCTCATGTTGCTGATGATGATGATGATGATCTTCGTTGCTGGAGCTGTTCTCAGTTTTTCCACTACTGAGTCCAATAGGAAAGCCTAAGAACTCATCCGGGTCTTGTTTTCTTTTCTTTATCGGTATATCGGTCTGCTCGATTTCAGGGCTCTGGCGACTCTGAAGCTTCTCCAAATGATTATGTAGTTCGTTGTAGCTCTCACAGACTCTAGCTAACATCTCTGTTAGCTTCTTGTTCTCTGAATTAACTCTGTTTAGCTCCTCTCGTAACTCACTTGCGCTCTGTTCATTACCACCACAAAGATCAAATTACTAAAAAGATTCTTCCTTTTTGTTCCAAACAAGATTGATTATGTAAAGTTTCAGACTTTATACTAACTACATCATCACCGATTCATTTCGATGCAAAGACATTCAAACTCAGACCCATCTTAATTGATTCGTAAAGTACTAAAGTGAAGTTAAAGAATTGATAAAAGCTGAATGTTCGAACAAGTATATGAAGTCGAAGGTAGTGCACACCAAGTGTTCGACGAAAGAACTAACCTCGTCTTGCTCCAACCATTTCCTCTTTAAGTGAGTAGAAGCCAAAACTGAGACCTCCTTCTTCTGAAATACGAAAATTTGAAATGAACCCATGATTAATTCCCAAAATCCCAGTTCATAGAAATTGAAGGGATACAAAAATCAACTTAGATTTCGGGAAAATGGATCAGACGAAATCCGGACTTACCGGAAGTTTTGCGGAGAAAGGATTGGTGTTGAGATCGAGAGAGATGTCGAGAAACGAAGAACCGTCCATAAAAGAAACCTTTATCTTAAGATACAAACCAAAGGACTAGTTGGTGCGTAGTCTCAATTTGCTTTCTTCGGTCACAAGTTGGTCCGACTGAATGAGAAGTTCCTCGGAGCAAAATGGCTTTATTTATACTAAAACTACAAAGACAGAGACAAGAAATAAATAATAAATTAGTTTGTTGCGCAGAAATTAAAGTTTATTTAATGTATAACAGATATAAGATTAATATATAAATTTTATCCTAAGGTCAAATTTAAGATTAATAAATTTGTTGTGATTAAGTTTTTAATAAAAGAGCTTTAACGAAAATGAAAAATCATAAATAAATGTTTTATTAATTGTTTAGTGATTAAAATAAGAAAGTTTTTTTAATAAAAGCTGTAAGTACGATAGGAATAAATTAAAGAGATAGGTTTTGGGATATGTTAGGAAGGAAAGTCGTTCGAAAGTGAAGATAACATATAAAAAGCTGTCTTCTATAAAGTCCAGAAGACATTAAAGACTTTGGGAAAAAAAGAAGAAGAAAAAGCACAACAAGACATAGAAAGCTGTCTATTAAAATCACACTGATTGGCTAAAAATATGGGATTGTGTAAAACATTCTGAATTGTGTTATATCTATCGGTATGTATTTTCGTATGCATGGGTTAAATTTACTGTCGTAATCATTCATCTCTATAGTACATGTTAAAAACTAGATCGTTCATTATGGATAGAATTATACATTATAGTCTTGTACGATGAAGGTGACAAATATCGTTTCTAGTAGACTATAGAGGAGATATAGGTGATTATCATAAACATGTTTCCCAAAATAAAATCAATAATATATCCACATTTAGAAATTTGAATACTTTGTTGTATACGAATCGTAATTTATTCTGCTTTAGTCACTGTTAGGTGGTACAATTACAAGTGAAATTACAAGAAATCTCAAATACCGTCCAAAGACTTGAAACGTTCAATTTATAAGTCTCTACCAACTAGAAATAAATGATAAGAAATTAAGAATTAGCTATGCAAAACTTATAAAAGCAAACAAAAAAGAAGCAAGTAGAAGAAAGATCCGAAAAATCAATAATTTCGGCGGGGCAGTGTCCCATGCTGAAGAAAAATTTGGACGTCATACATAAATTTCAATATGTAGGATCTGTGTTCCCTTTATATCCTCTTCTATTTAACAAATTTTTTTTAATTTGTCCAGACTCCAGATCCATAACAATTACGAACTTTCCCTTGACTTGCTTGACCATTGACTCTGATTTGTAGGTCGGCAATTCTTTTTCTATTATATCCTAGTTTCCCTTACTATTTGATTAATAATTCACTGATTGATATTTTACTGTACAATAGGTTTCTGTTTGTTTGTTAAAGTATTCTTTTTAGTACTATACTTGAGTTATATATTTAAATTCATTAACCGTGTGATATTTACTTAAATATTTTATATTTTGAAATAGAATGAGTACTATTTAACAACAAAATATAATGTATTTAATTACTAATTACTACTTTTTTGTCGTTGAGAGATTGTTTTGGGAAAGCGACCAATCACATTGCATGATAAATTTAAGTCGGTACAAAAAAACTTTCTAATCAAGGAAGTGTTAATTAACACAAATTAAATATGAGCCGACAAAAAAAATATAAATAAATTGAGAGAGTGAAACAAAAAACGTGGAAAATTTTTGGGGAGAAGAAGACAAAGAGGGTGGTGAGCCCACACGGGAAAAGGGCAACAAAATCTTGACTGGACTCGACCGCGACTTCCAACTTGTGAGAAGCTTTTATTATGAGGTGTGAACAAGTTGCCACCTTGGGCGGCTCCGACACCGACCTCTATTTTTCTTGTCACTTTTTTTTGTTTGTTTGTTCAAAGTTGTGAATTTAGTGTCATCTTTAATTATTCCGTTTCTTTCAAACTCAATGATACAAATGCTAACCACTATTCCATGAAGATTTACAAAGATCGATTGTTCGATGAGATTCTTAGAATCTAGTTAAAATGAGTTTTGATTTTATTGATGTAAGTTGACAATTTTGATTAAGACGGAATCATATAGTATAAATATTAAAACTTGTTTTCAAACTTATCTGAGTTTTTTTACCGGACCGAAGACCAAATCATATGATTTGTTTTCAAATAAATTCAGGATTTAGTCTGATTCTCATTAAAGTCTTGACTTCGGGTATATTCGGTTTAAGCTAGGTTACTATATGCGGTTTTTGCTCTTCAATACATAATTATTCCATGTGACATTCATTTCAGAGAAGAAGCTTTATGTGATCTTCATGAATTGAATCAACTTGAAAGATCAAATCATAATAATTTTTGAATATAAAATAAAAATTGTTGAAACAAGAGACTTTTGATATCCTTTCCTAACACAAGTTTGCATGCTAACTCTGAACACCATTACACTATACTAGGTATTTATGTTATTAGAAACGAAATTTTTTACAGTGTACTAAATATAAGAACCTTTTTTGACAAAACAAATTCAATTTAGATTGCAAAACCCACATGTTTCCACTTGGTTCGAGTTTAGTAGCAAACTCTTGCTAAAAGAGGTCGAGATACATTGTGAAAACGAACGAACGAACAATCGTTCTAATTGTGGAAGGAATTTTGAGAGATTTGGATGCTGGGAACTACACTATTTCGGAAAGCTCACTTTGTACCCCCTTTTTGTTTCCGAAAACCATTAAAATTTGCGAAACAATCAAGATTAATCTATGTGATATGTATATTAATAAACTAGATTCCCTACTACGTAAAACGTCTGTAATAGGAATGGAAAATTAGTAATGGGGATTCATAAGTGGAATGATCTGTTCCCCGATGTAGACCAAATAGAAATTTCTCATCACTAGAAGTTTGATATTGAAATTTGGACCAAACTTCTTTATCTTTTTACGCCACATTAATCCTATACGTAAAGTGATATAGATCGATGACAGTTGACGAACAATAAAGATATATTGGTCAAGTTGGATATTGTTAACAAGAGATGAATAACAATAATATAATTAGTGAAGAAATGAGTTAGGGCTCATGGAAAAGTTAATTAAACAAATATAACATGGTTGGAAAAATATTTCAGGAAGTGTTTTTAGTTTATTGATCCTATGTGGAGTGATAAGTCTTATCATAAGACCTTATAAGAAAGACGACCAAAGATCTTTCTTAAGTCGTCGTGTAAAACTCTCTCTCGGATATTCTACATGACGACGTCGATACGATGACGTCATTACGATCAGCATCTGAAAGTATCATCATGATACGTTTTTATATTTGTCTCTTTTGTTAATCTGAAAATACGGTTTGTAAGAGCGGTTTACTAAAGAATAATTTAGTTTTCTCATTTGCATATCTCTTCCTATCGGAGAATTAATTTTTATTTTCTTCAAATTTAATCATGAACTCGTATGTGCATAAACTATTCATATAACCGGTTAAATTACTAACTTTACTTGTTCAATTTCTAACTAAAATAAAATTTTGGATAATTATTTAAATCTGTTATGATAGTTTTAGGTCAAATGTTTACGTGAATTTAAAATTTCTAAACATAAGACTTCAGCCGAAAGAATATAATTGCAGAAAAAAAAAAAAATAATCAAAAAATGATTATGACAAAAATAGAAATGAATACAATGCTTGGTAATTAGTGTACGAAACAAATCGATACATTAACCATTTAAAATTAATATAGCGATATATTTTATACAGTATCTTTAAGAAAGACTTAAGTTGATGATGAGTCAAGCTTATTTAAAAGCTAAAACCAAACGGAATAATCTATCTGTTAGAGATTTCAAGAACTAATAGAAAATGGACCAAATCGATTTGTTTGTAAGTAAAAGTAAAAACTATAGACTAGTTGCTCAAGTCATGCGACAATTTAGCCAGACATATTATTCCTTATGTATGTTCTCTTTTCTGAATGGTGGTGAACTACGTTACGTTCATGATTCATCAGCCTCGTTACGTAAATAATCCTACGTCATCGTTTGTGCATCATCTATCATTCATCAGCCTCCTTAAAAGGCTTACTTGTCAAAATTTTAAATGACTTTTGAGTGGAATTATTGTTAAAAAAGAAGTCATGATTTTTTAAATTGTGGTCTCAATTAGGACCAGAGCTTTATCCCAGCTTTGAAAAAAGTAAGACTCGGATTTTGATTCATCTAAAACTAAGTCGGATATTTCCATGTGTTAGATTTTTATTTTACGTTTCCTTCATAGAAATTCTGATTAACCCGACGTTTCCATTTCTATAAACATCATTATATTTGAACGTTACAAAGTTTTCTCAGTTCTAACTTAGGGGCAATAATAAAATACAATCTTTGGACGTGTGGTGGTTTAAGGAGACAATCATAAACTAAACAATGATCTTTTGAAGGGTAATCAACCCTCAAGAACCAGACCGAACAAAAACAAACCGAAACGACCTCTAGTTTGGTTTCAAATCCTCAAACCAAACCAAACCAAGCCAAAATAAAATTATCTCTGAAACAAAGCTTTGATACAAAATCCACCTCAATCTATAGCCAAATGAATATTTCAATATCCACCTTTCCAATTCGAAGTCACACCATAACTATGCTTATACAAAATTCACTACCAAAACCTCGAAAGTCAATAGAGATGAAGAAGAGTATTTCACCTATCAGTTCCTAGTTTCAATCTCTTCCTCCTCCTGCTCTGCCTTGAAGCTTTGCGAGTAATGATAAGAAGAGTCTTCTTTAGTTTTGTGGTCTTTTAGTTTCCACTTTTGTATTTGTAAAACTCTAACATCTCTTCTTCCACGGGATGAGTCTCGCCTACTATCACAAGACAATGCAACGGTGCTCCAAAATCAACGCTTTCGAGTTGCTTCATCGTCCCTGCAACTATCGTCTGGTCCTCAGAGCCAAGCCGGGCAAAGCCCACACACTGTGTGTCTTCACCATAAACAGAATCTCCATGCTTTTGCTCAACTTCCAGAAGCTGCTCGATTGCTGTATTAACACTCATATACCTCGGCGGTTCATACTGTTTCTTCCCTCCTCTGCATAGAGATTCAAAAGTAGGCTCCTTCACTCGGATATCTAGCAAACAGAGAGTGTGAAGTCCAAGAGAGCGGTTCTTCTTGATCTTCTCATAAAAACTATCAGGTCTCCAAGTCTCGGTAAAGAATGGGATCGAAACAGTCTCTCCATAATGGTAAAGCTGCAATCCACAAATCCCAACAGCATTCATCACCGATGCATTGTGCACTACCTCTACTTTTACACCGAGTGTCTTAGCTCGAACAACAAGATCACTATGCGTTGTAGCTCTGCAAATTGCATTTCCAACAAAACCATTTCAAACATCAATCCCAATCTAAACTGTATTGTATCTATTATCTAACTAACTACATTAGGTATAAAATCGAATACCAAGATAGGATGAGAAAGGTGTATGTACCCGAAAGGATCACCAACAACGAGAAAAGCGACATCATTATCAATGGCTTCATCAATCATATCACCAGCCTTTTCTTCCACCATTTCTCTATCAGCAAGTATAATTGGTTTCCCATAGAACTTTTCCTGAGAAACCAATCAAAGAACTTTAATCAGAAAACTGGGTGGGAAAGTAATGAATCTACTAAATCAACGAGGCTTTGAGAGTCTTACAAGATTGGAAAGTCCATCAGCAGAGAGACCAAAGGACAAAAGAGAAGTGTAAGCTTCCATGTATACTTTCTGTGATTTCTTAACAGCCTCGAGTCCTCTCAAGGTTATATCTTTTTCATCTCCTAAACCTAACCCTATAATGTACAACATCTCTTCTGCTTCTCTGACAACAGACAAAAACAAAACCTTAAAACATGAACTAATCACTCAATCAGACAATCAGAAGAACAAGGACAAGCTGACGAACTTAGATCTAAGGAAAATCGACAAATCCATAGACTTGAAAGACCAAAAGATCGGATTTTTACCTGAAGAATTGCGTTGAAAACTCCGAAAGAAAAGGCTCTCACTTGATAAACCTCAGCGAGCGGCCGAGAGAAGAAGGTCAATACTCAAAACCCTTTTTGTGTCTCTTTGTTTTTTTTCTTTATTGCTGTTTTTTTTTTAAGTCCCATGAAACAATGTCGTTCTTTGGAGTTATAATAAACTAATTTAATTGGGATACTTATTTATCATTATTAAAAAGAGTTGGTAGTAATCGGCCCTGATTATTGCATTTAGGGCAAAAAAATTACTACAATATTGTGATGTTTATTACACTCTTGTCTAAGAAAGGAGATTAGAGTGATTGAATTTGAATGAATAGAGTTACAACATATATAGATTATTAGGCAGTGCAAGAGAGTTGAGGAAGACTATTTTTTTTACGGACAAGCTCGTGCATATCATGCACTATCTTGAACACTGCTTCTGGTTTAGCCAGCCTCAATGCATTCTGTGACATTATCTCCAACTCTTTCGATGCCGGTCCAAACCAATCCGCTACAATCTTCGATATCTCTTTCGGTGATTTTGAGAATTTCCCACATCCGTTTTCCACCACGTACGGTACATTCCCTGCCTCCTGCTCTCACAATCAAAACCCCTCACAATTGAAAACCTGAACCAACATATAAATGGGAAGTTTTTAGAGTGGAACTTACTTGACCAGCGATGTAACCGTTTAAGATTATCGGTAACCCTCTTATCATAGCTTCAGCTATAGTGCCTGGACCAGCCTGCACAAGCCAAGTCACAAACATTGATAAAGAAACAATCACTTTTAAATCACTCTTATTTTTCCCCATCAAGAAAATATTAACCAATGTAACACTAAATCTATATAGATCAGTTTATATGCTTGCTTGGTTCTGTTCGGTTTACCTTTGTTATGATGCAGTCACAGGCACCCATACATTCCTCCATTTTCGTTATAAACCCCTTAACCTATGACATAAAGAACACAGTTTCAGTGACTAACATCAAACGCCTAAGATTGTGGATTTGGTATGAAGAGTGACAAATGTAGAGTACCTGGACAGGGATTTTCCAGTCTAAGGAACTTAATTTGCTTTGGAGTTTCTTGTTCCGTCCACAGATTATAAGAACCTGACCTACTGCTTCACCAAGATTCTTATCATACAAAGCATCTGCAAGTGCTCTTGCTGTTGCCTCGATGGGACCCATCCCTTCTCCTCCACCCATTAACAAAACAGCTGGAAGATTCTCATCCATCCCTAGCTCCCTTCTTAATTCAACCTGCGATTTTTTCGGACAGATACTATTACATTTGGATGAGTCGGAAGCAACAAAGAACAGCTAGGAATGATTCCAAAACCGACCTTTGGGCGAACTGGTTTCACAAAGGAAGGTCGAACAGGGAGGCCATAAACTTTGATTTGTGATGTTTCAAGTCCTGCTTTTTGAGCCCTTTTTGCCACTTCTGTTGATGGGCAATAACATCTTGTCACAAGCTTATGAAACCTAAACATCAAAACAAACATGTTGTAACAATATATTAAGAAAAGAGAACCACATGAACGATTTGATAAAACAACAAACCATGTAGGATGGCAAGTGCTTAAGTCTGTAATAACCGTGGTGAACACGATTTTCTTAAGCAAGCCTTTTGATCTTAGGACACGAAGTGGGACATGTTGCATCAACGGATGAACACTGATTATGATATCTGGTTGATATTTCATTAACCCTTGGGCGATTTCCCTGTAAGTTATAAAACAATGGTATCAGATTAGAAAAGAAAAAGACATGATAGAACTCCGTAAGAGAAGCAAAGACCCAAAAAAGCTATAGGCTAAATATGATGCTCCTTTCTCATAGGAACATTTAAAGACTCTTGATTAGAATCTTCTCATAATTATAGTTGGAACAGACAAATGAATTATGAAGGAGTAACCAAACTATAGACCTTAATCCTCACCTGGCAATAAAAGTGGAAGTTGCAGCAAAATTAGATTGATGAACAATGCGTGGAGATGTACCATAATAAGTCATTTTCCACAGAGTTCCATGTTTCACCAGAAAATTATAGCTCCTGGGAAGCTGGTTGAACGGCCAGGGCGTATGATCTGTCCACAAATCCGTAATAAACACCTGCGCAAGCACTCTTAGAACGGAACAAAATCAACAATGGCTCACACTACTTAAAGTACCAAAGATCTAGACTTTCAAATGTATTTGGTTAATTATTCCAAGAACCAAATTTAATTTAAAGTCAGTTTCACACTCTTCAGCTGGAACATTCCTAAGCCATCAAGTGAATGTAACGCAATGCTATCCACTTACATGAACCAAACATCTAAATCCTATTTTCTCTAATTCAAGAAACTCTAAACCTGACTACAATTACAAGTTTATAAGTAAACTGAATCTGAAGCTTCGAAGAACTCTAAAACTAAGAAGACAGAATAGAGATTCTCCGAACATCCAAACAGATACTTCAATTTACTACCAAAACTTGTAAAAGTCCCAAACTGAAATCCATCAATGATCAATCAATCGTGATTCTACCCAAAAAGATGGATGGAAATATCAAGACGAACCTGGTACTCATCTCCAAACTCCTGATTAAAAGCAGCTCTAATGGCTTCCGCAGAAGCTCTGTGACCACCACCAGTATCACTCATCAAAATCAAAACTTTCTTCGGCCGATCAGCTTCAACACCATTCAACGGCAATCCCTCCTCACCCAAAACCCCACCAGTCCCATTTTCCCTAATCCCATTCTCATCACTCGATAATCCGACTCCTCCGACGGAGGCAAAGCTCTCCGGAACCACTTTATCGCAGTGAAACCTAATAAAGCTATTGAAATCGCTGATAAACCTACGGAGACTCGAACCAGCACTGCTCTTAGTGTTGAAGCTCAAGGAAGCTAGGGTTTTTCCCATCCTTCGGGAGGGTAAAGTCCGGAAACCATTGAAGTACAAGGCATTGGACGATGAGAGAGCATACCCATCTGAATTCGAACACGGGGATCGATTTCTAGAGGTTAAACCTCTGAGCCGTGGGAAGAAATCAAAGACCGGTGCGGCTGATTCCTGGGTTACCGTTGAAGGGTTTTGCATATTTGATAGAGAGAGAGAAGAGAGATTCAAATAGCCATGAATGATGAAGCGCGTCGTGGGAGAGATTGCAAACCACAAAGATAGGATTTTTAAGAGGAGAGTGGATGATGGATGGATTCAGGACGAGGGAGGACGATTGGAGTTTTGTTGTTTTTGTGTAAGAAGACGACACTGCTTTTGGCTAAACCGAAATACTTATCCGAATATTCTGTGGGCAATTTCTACCAAAATTCAGGTAACCAATCAACCAATTTATGTAAATGTAAATATCGTGTACTCATTAATAGTTTCCAAATAAAATAATAAAAATATTTATTTGTTGATTCTAGTATCATGTTAAAAGCTTATAAATGGATGTCGGCATAATGGACAAATTAATTTCAAATTTTAGCACATTTATCAGCCATTGTATCACTATCACCTTTAAAATCTAGAGTAACAATGTGAGGAAATGTTCAAGTTTTTCTTATATATATATATATCAGTTTATTTGATTTTTGTTTTTTGGTGAGAGAGTGATTATCATGAGTTTGGGAATGGTTTTAACCAACTTATAATGAATAGAGATACGGTATATGTTTTTTATATACTGGATTGATATTTTAGCTCAATTCTCTCAACCAAAAGATTTTCCGCCTTAGGCTTATAGTACTTCGGACCCGATCCAAGCCACATGGTATAATACTATAGATATAGATAGTCTACATGGGTTCTTTGGTAAAATGATTCATTAAACAGCGATTTTTCTTTTTTTCTTAAACAACCGATTCTTGTATCTGAAAAAGAGTTATGAAAAAACGAAGTATAATCCGACTCAGACGATTTATCGAATTCATTAAGATTTCAAAACTCGTGAGTCAACGTTGGCATTCTGATGCACATGTGTTTCATGCTTCCAATTCTCCACTCGTTCCTATACCTTAATACTATAATTTTGAGGTACTTTTGTTATTTATAGTTATATTTGAGCTACTCACTCAGATATAATCAATAATTTATAAAAGGTTTAGATTAGAAAGGAGAAAAGTGGAAGGAACTCGTCATGGAATAGAATTCGTTATTAGTAAGAAGACTACGACCGACCAAAGAACAAGAAAAAGGCACGCATGGTGTGAAAACTAAAAGTTGGCGAGGCATGCCTTTCACATGCTTTAGATTCTAAAACAAAACGTGTTTTACAAGGAAACTACGACGAACATGAATTTAATTATTCTAATATCTAACAAATATAGGTGCAAAACCTAGGATATCCCTCACATTCGTTTAGTTTCGAGAAAAATTAACAGACAAAAAATTATTTATATATCAAACTCATAATCAACTGTTGCAACTATGATTTTAACCCATTATCAAAAAAAGAAAGACAGACCATTTCTTATAATAGGCCCTATTTTAACGGACTAAAATCAAAACTCGCAGTACACATGGAAAATGTTTAGTGGGCTTTTGGGCCTAACCCAAATTTATTTTCAATTTTAGCTTTTGGGCTTTTGGTTGTTCTTCTTCATTCCGCGCCGCCGTCCCGCGTTTTTTCTTTATTTGACTCTTCTCTTCGAAACGACCGTGGTTTTGGTGTTTATTGAAACGACATCGTTTTGTTCTTCTTCTTCCTCAGTTTTGATTCTCAAAATCCACAACCCTAAATCCACGCTTCTTCTCTGCTCTTCTTACTCAATTCTTCTGCCTCTTTCTTGGTCCTTGTCCACTAATCGTTTGTTCGTCTCACGGCACGAATTCAAATTTGTAAGTTGAGCTCGTCGAATTAGTGAAACCCGAGAATAGTAGAATTCAGCAGAGAGATGAAGATTGCAATTGAAGGTTGTATGCATGGAGACCTAGACAATGTGTATAAAACAATTCAACATTACGAACAGATTCACAACACTAAAGTCGATCTCCTCCTCTGCTGCGGCGATTTTCAGGTAATCGTTTGTTTTTTTTTACCTTGAAAATAAAAATCCATTCGATTCTGCTTCCTAAGTCTGAAAAGATTCGTTCTTTGTGGAAAACATTAGGCTGTTAGAAATGAGAAAGACATGGATAGCCTTAACGTACCTAGAAAATACAGAGAGATGAAATCTTTCTGGAAGTACTACTCCGGCCAAGAAGTTGCTCCGATTCCCACAATTTTCATTGGTGGGAATCATGAGGCTTCTAACTACTTATGGGAATTGTAAGTTATCTAGTATTTGAGTTTAGGATTCCGAGGCTTAAAAAATGTGTTCTTGATGGTTGCTGGTTGTTGTGCTATAGGTATTATGGGGGTTGGGCTGCCACCAATATTTACTTTTTGGGTTTTGCTGGAGTTGTCAAGTTTGGTAATGTGCGAATTGGTGGCCTTTCTGGTATATACAATGAGCGTCATTACCGTTCAGGTTTGTTTCTTCTTCATCTCTCTGACAAAGTACCAATTTTTCAGCTTTTGAAATGGGAGAAAGTTGGATTTCTGAGTTAGTGTCTATAGTGGAAATGTATAGATTAGGGAATTCGTTTGATTTGTTTGGTGTCAATAAAGTGAGAATCAGTCATTTGTGTGAGTAGGACACTTTGAGCGGCCACCATATAACGAGAGCACCATCAGATCGGTCTATCATGTTCGTGACTATGATGTCCAGAAGTTGATGCAACTTGAAGAGCCGCTTGATATATTTCTATCACATGATTGGCCTGTTGGAATCACTGATTATGGAGACTCAGAATCACTTATGCGGCAAAAACCATACTTTCGTCAAGAGGTAAATCTGTGGGAACATGATTCTACTTCTTCATTTTGGTTTTGAGAGGTTTTCAATTGATTTGACCAAAATTTATTACAGATCGAGGAAAAAACTCTTGGAAGTAAACCAGCGGCTCTACTGCTAGAAAAACTGAAGCCTCAATATTGGTTTTCAGCTCATTTACATTGCAAATTTGCTGCTGCTGTTCAACACGGGAATGATGGGTCAGTGACAAAATTTCTTGCCCTCGATAAATGCCTTCCAGGGAAAAAGTTTTTACAGGTTCTCTTTCTTTCCTGTCCACAACATTATGCTTTGTTCTTTTGAAACAAAAAGGATATCTTTTAATTTCTTTGGATGTTCATTAGATTATTGAAATCGAATCAGAGCCTGGACCCTTTGAGGTCCTATACGATGAAGAGTGGCTAGCAATCACACGAAAGTTCAATTCTATTTTCCCGCTAACAAGGAGATACACAAACGTCAGGTATACCATCCCGAACAAGCTACCTACTAAGAAATGTTTATATATCTTCCATTTATCTTTCTACCTACCGTCCCACTTACGTATTGTTTTACTACAATAGCACTGCTGGAACTATACAAGAGAGCCGTGAGTGGGTGAGGAAGAAGCTAGAAGAAAGGCAATTTAAACCTTTTGAGTTTGCGAGAACAGTACCTGCATATAACCCATCACAACGTGTATTTGATTCCATTCCTGGTATGTTAATAGTGTACTGGATATAGAGGATTATAAAAAGTTGATGGATCGATTAAAAGTGTTTTATTCATATGGCATTTTGTAGAGATCCCGCAGAATCCCCAGACGCTGTCTTTGTTAGAGCTCCTTGGTCTCCCATATCTCCTTGATTCATCACCAGTAACAGGGGAAAGAACCGATATCCCTGCTTCACTGGCTCCATCAGGTATGACGATAGTTTTCTTTGTAGATGAGGACTTGGTTTGGGATTATCAGATACATATTCTGTGAAGTTGTTCATTTACTCTTTCTATCTGCCTATTGTCATGAAACTGCATCAAGCACCAATGACAGAGATGTTTAGTGCAGTGTCAAGAATCAAACATGTCTTGTTGTGTATTGCAGATCTTCCGACATATGATAGCGAAGAAATCCCAATTGATGACATTGATGAAATAGAAGAGATGGAGGAAGCAAAAGCAGATGATCATACAAGAGACGATGCATGAATATCTCCATTCCAGTGGTCAGAATATATTTTATCTTGCTAATATCTGACTGCTTCATCGTCAAGCTGGAAAACAACCACATTAGTTGGGATTCTGTGATTAGAAAACCAAGTTTTCTTGTTCATTTTTTAGAATCAGCATAAGTTTTATTTGTGATATTAAAGAAAAGTGAATCATAAAAATGTCTTGGAGAAATAAAAAGTTAGATATTAATGTTTCATCCAGTATTCAAGAAAGTTGATCACCTTTTCTTCCACAAGTTCTCTGGCATGCATTGGCTTGGGAAGTTACTCGCCGACAAAACCCATAGATAAGTATGTCGGATTCACTTAAAACCATGGATGATGCTGGGAATGTTGGATTCAACTAAACACGACCATCAATGATTCTTCATTGAATGCGTTGACTCAACTTCATCACCTCAACTAATTTTCTATCTCTGACACTAACATCAAATGCAAATTATGAAGTGAACAGTTGCAGTTTATTACAACAACCTTCAAGATTCCTCTCATTCTCCTTTCTATTTTCATTGTCACTTTATTCGAGTCAAAACACAGAGACAATAAAAATGGCGTCCTCTTACAGAATAAACTGTTCCACTCTTCTTCATCTCCTTATGTTTCTGTCTAGTCTTCTCACTTCCTCCGCCAACCTCTCCTTTAATTTCTATGCTAGTTCTTGTTCTGTAGCCGAGTTTCTAGTCAGAAACACCGTTAGATCAGCTACCTCCTCCGATCCAACGATCCCCGGGAAACTCCTTCGTCTTTTCTTCCACGACTGTTTCGTCCAGGTAACACGCACTAATTACGAATTACTGAGGAAAGTTCAAACAATTTGGCTTAAACTTTGTTTGTTGGTTGAACTTGCAAGGGTTGTGATGCATCAGTGTTGATACAAGGGAATAGCACAGAGAAAAGCGATCCCGGAAACGCATCTCTTGGAGGATTCTCAGTCATAGACACAGCCAAGAATGCCATCGAGAATTTATGTCCGGCCACTGTTTCTTGCGCTGACATAGTTGCACTTGCTGCTAGAGACGCCGTCGAAGCTGTAACATTTACTTCACTCCCACTTCACTTCAATCTATATTGCTCTAATCCGGTTTAACCAATCCCAACTGAACCGAAAGCATACACATGAAATCGAAAAAAAGAAACAAACCAATTCTGTATCATTTTCGCATAGACTACACAATGAACCAAATATAACCGGAGTTGTAGATACATTAAACCGGTTATCCTTATTAAGGTTTGAATGTTTTTCTTCTTTGGCGGGACAGGCAGGAGGACCGGTGGTTGAGATTCCGACAGGGAGGAGAGACGGGAAAGAATCGATGGCTGCAAACGTGAGACCGAACATCATCGACACAGATTTTACTCTCGATCAAATGATCGATGCCTTCTCTTCCAAAGGCTTGTCCATTCAAGATCTCGTCGTCCTCTCAGGTATATATCAACGTTTCTTGAAACTTCTAATCAATTTTACCAACATGTTTTGCTAAACGCAAACAGAGTATGAAACAGAGTTTTTTTTCTTTAACTATGGTAAAGTCAATTCTTGTAGCAAAATCTGTTTCATATTCTGTTACACTCAGCTTCTTCTTTTTTTATTTACATTCAGGAGCACACACAATTGGAGCATCACACTGTAACGCATTCAATGGAAGGTTTCAACGAGACTCGAAAGGAAACTTCGAGGTAATTGATGCGTCTCTCGACAACTCCTACGCAGAGACACTAATGAACAAGTGTTCGTCCTCGGAATCCTCATCATTGACTGTGAGCAACGATCCAGAGACATCTGCCGTATTCGATAATCAGTACTATAGGAATCTTGAGACGCACAAGGGTTTGTTTCAGACGGATTCTGCTTTGATGGAGGATAATCGGACGAGGACAATGGTGGAGGAATTAGCGAGTGATGAGGAAAGCTTTTTTCAAAGATGGAGTGAGTCGTTTGTGAAACTGAGTATGGTTGGTGTGAGAGTTGGTGAAGATGGTGAGATAAGACGTTCTTGTTCTTCCGTCAATTAAAAACATTGTCCGCTTCTTAATTAATTTGTCCCATTTTGGATAGTCTGTAATGTTATCTCTTAAATTTTGTATTTGTGACGAGTTTTGGTACTTGAAAATCGTCTTCTAGTTGTCGAGACAGATCCTCTTTCTAAAGTTGCGTCTAATATGGGAAACACATTTTCGATTTGGAAACAAACAAGAAAACGAGTAGCAAGTAAAGTGAAATTATTTACTACTACTAGTTAGTACAGAGGAGGACGTGAGATAAATCAAGCGTAGAACAATCAGCTGCATGTGACAGCCACGTGTCGAAATCTAGTGAGAAGGACGGTTGATTCATTCTAACTTGGGTTCACCGTAAAGTTGACAAACCCAAAAAAAAAAGAAAAAAGGAAGGAATAATAATCATCTTTTTAGGCCCACGAGATTGCTCTTTGCTTATAGAGATAACATCAAATATATTTATTTCTCAAATTACCAACTACTTATCCGTAATTAAATCATTATTATTAATTGCTAATAATGAAAACATATAATTGTATCCATAATTAATTGGGTATCATATTTCAAAAAGTTAGCTGGTTCTTCGTCATAAATTTCTCCAGTTTTGTCAAAAACGAAGACCACAGCGAGCCCTAAATCTTGTCGGGCGTTGAATCTTACAAATTTGCAAGTGATTCTCGTCATACCTGTATCTTCTTCTTCTTCTTCGTTCTTCTTCTGGTACGCCCAAATTACTCTCAAATCTCCCCCAAATTACTCTTATTTTTCGATCTGATCGTGCTCAATCCATTGCCATTTCAATTTGTTTGCTCAATCCATTGGCTATTTCCAATTATCTGCTCATTATTTGTGCTGTGGATAGTCGTTCTGGCTTCAGGACTCGGTCTCGTCATTGGTTTGATATGTCTGTTGAGCATTTGGTGATTATTGACATATTGTTTTACATGTTTTTCGACGTTGTGTTAGGATTTGATTGGTGGACAAAGGTAGCTGAATCAGCTTCAGAATTGAATTTGATCTTTGTTTGAGACAAGAAGCATTGGTGTTTGGAGCATTTCTGAGGAGTTATGGGATATCTGAATTCTGTTTTGTCATCTTCGAGCCAGGTTCACTCCGACGATGGACCTGTTAGCGGTGGTGGCCTCAGGTTCACTTTTCTCTTTCTCCCCAGCTTAATCTTTCTCAGGTTTTTAGTATTAAGTTATAGGATTAAGAATGCAACTACAGATTATAGATTGCTCAGAATCATATACTCTTTTTAGCCTTTATTAATGTCTGATTCAAGTCCTAGCTACTGATTTGAAACCTTGTCTTGGCTGATTTCTTCTGATAACTCTTGCGTTATACTTATCTTTATTGGAAGCTCATCTCTGTTGGTGTGAGTTAAAGAGTTATTGTGCAAAATAATATCTCAATTATACATGTCACTCCTCAAAAGTAGAAATCGTTCTTCGAATATAAATCTGCAGTTTAGATGTGTGATTATATGTTTGCGCATTGGCATCATTCCTAGAAATGTGACTGTAGATGCTGCTGCTGCTGCTATTAATTTTAATGAACACTCTAATATGTACAGTCAGAACGGGAAGTTCAGCTATGGATATGCAAGCTCTCCCGGTAAAAGATCTTCTATGGAGGACTTCTATGAAACTAGGATCGACGGCGTTGAAGGGGAAATAGTTGGTCTATTTGGAGTCTTTGATGGTATGTATACATGCCTCTCTAATTACATTAACTAGTCTGTCACTGACTATATCTTGCATGTAACAATTTCTAGTTCTATTTTAAGTTTCTAGCATATGCAGAATTGTAGACATATAACTCGGAAGTTATGAGTTTCGATATGGTAAATTGGAGATGTAGTAGGTTCGGTTTCTCTTGATTTATAAGAACCATAATTCATTGACGTCTTCTGATCAAATAGTGATCTTACGTGAATATGATGTCGTCTTTGCTTATTTGCTACTTGTTAAAATACTCTAAAGAGGGCAATATAGTGATGCAGATAATATTTATTTCCAGGACATGGAGGTGCACGTGCAGCTGAATATGTGAAGCAAAATCTCTTCAGTAACCTGATCAGGCATCCAAAGTTCATCTCTGATACCACAGCTGCAATAGGTGCTTTTCACCTTTAATATTGTTAGCCAGATGATTCAATAAATAGACCTAGCAAGGTGCCTAATTCTGACTTTTTCATTTGCCTGCTCCTCATCTCAGCTGATGCATACAACCAAACAGACTCAGAGTTTCTTAAATCAGAAAATAGTCAGAACAGAGATGCTGGTTCAACGGCGTCAACAGCCATCTTAGTTGGTGACCGTTTACTTGTTGCAAATGTAGGGGACTCTAGAGCTGTAATATGCAGAGGTGGCAATGGTAATGCTTGTTCATTTTTATTATAGAACTTTTTTTTTGGGGGATTTGAATGGAGATTAGAAGGTTGAAAAAAAGAAAAAAAAAAGAATGGAGATTAGAAGATGCTTCTAAGTGATTTATACCAAGTGGCCCTGCTTTGACGCTTAGACATCATCCAGTTCGACCAAGTCATTAGGGGTTAAATATTAAGAGGTCCCAAGGGAAACATAAAATGATAAATTTGCCAAACTGTATATGCAGGTCTTCGAGTCATAACTAACTCCACATACTTATAATCACATGATAGCCCTTGTTCATGAAATTTGCAATAAGTCGCTCTGTTTTGTATGGTACTAATTTGATATTTTTTTTTGTTTGTCAAAGCTATTGCTGTATCCCGAGATCACAAGCCTGATCAAAGTGACGAGCGCCAAAGAATTGAGGATGCAGGAGGATTTGTCATGTGGGCTGGTAAGAAAACATTTAACTGAAATTTCTCTTCTTATTTGTGCTTATATAATTTGCTTAATTGGAATTATACTAAAAGGAACATGGAGAGTTGGAGGAGTTCTTGCTGTTTCTCGTGCATTTGGCGATAGGTTGTTGAAGCAGTATGTTGTTGCTGATCCGGAGATACAGGTATTGACTTTTTGCCAAAATCTCCTCCTATATATTAAAAATGCCACTTTGTTATTAACAATTGAACATAACCTGCATTGGATTTCAATAGTTAGCTACTTGGTAAAAGAGTGACTGTTTTGTGTTACTTGATACAATCATTACCCACATTTTAGACTAGTTTCTAGAATGGCACTTTACAAAACTTCCTTCGTTCACTCATTAGCATAAATGGAAAATTTCAGGAGGAAAAAGTTGATAGCTCTCTCGAGTTTCTCATTCTTGCAAGTGATGGTCTCTGGGACGTTGTATCTAACGAGGTAGGAAGTGTCATTTGATTTCTAAACTTCCCTGTTAAACTTCCTCTTTTTAACATTCCCAATCCTCGGACTCAAAAACTGATCTCTGTTCAAATCTTTATTTCAGGAAGCCGTAGGCATGATCAAGGCGATAGAAGATCCCGAGGAAGGTGCAAAGAGACTGATGATGGAAGCTTACCAAAGAGGAAGTGCAGACAACATAACTTGTGTCGTCGTACGTTTCTTTTCAGACCAAGCAGGAGGAATAGGTTCCAGCAGCACCAATATCCCAATAGATCATGGTATCGTACCTGACCGAATCTCCGGTGACTCATCAACCTAGTTCTAACATTGGTAACATCCTTTTCGGGTTTCGTGATCTCAAAACAAGTGAATCTGGGAGATTATATATTGTTATAAAAAGGTGAAAGGTTTTCAAGAATATACAAACAAAACTCTCACACGAACGTTTTTTGCTGTGTCGTGTATCTTTTGTTGTTGTTATACATTTGTTACTTGGGTATGTAGCTATAGAGAGAATAAATGTATTAGTACAAGTTCTGATTCATTCTACATTGTGTCTTAAAAATTTGTAGTTTCATGGATACAATCCACCTGACTAAGATTCAACCTTAAAAACCAGATACTCTCTATCTCAGTCCCATCTTCTGACCCAACTCCCCGAGCTGCTCAACGAGCTCAGTTCCAGTAAGGATCTCTGTGGCTCCATATATAATGTTATTAACCATCTCCTGTCGCTGCGAGAGCTCCTGCAAACTGCTATATTCAATGTAGTTACCTCCACCAATCATGAAGACTATGGCTTCTTCGAAAGGCCCCTTCACATAGCTATTATCAATAGATCCTGACTTTGAAGCTCTCGCATCCAGTATGAGGTATGAATCGGTTTCTGGGTTTGGTTTTCCGTCAGTTAAGGCTTCAACTGTCCGTGCCACCGGCAGTTGCTGATCACTTGATAAGAGATTCTTGACTCCTGGAGTGACCGCGCTTATAGACTGACCATAAAGCTTCTCAGCCCAGTCAACAATGTTGCTTCTGCTTGCTGAGTCTGCCGAGGCTGCCAAAGACACATTCAGCGACTTGATCTTTTTTACATATCAGCCTCAGCTTCACGCAATGCCGCTTCCACGGCTTCAACTTCAGACTGGTTGATAGTTTCCAACGAGAGAAGGTACATGATGGCAAATCGTAACTTGTCCATTTGTGTACACTTCCCTTTCTAAACAGATAGAAGCTCGCTCTTGTCTATGCTGCTAATAATCTGAGCCCAGTAATATGTACAGTTCAAATTGATGTAAAAGTTTGGGCCAACATAACGATGCTCATTATTACATCGACATTTTTATCTAACTAGTCCACAATCATTTTTTTTTATGTCGTCAAACCATTTCATTGATTTTGAAAGAGTACAAAGTGACCAGAGCCCAAATACACAACAGCAAAAGCCCAACAATAAACCCAACCAGAATTTGCAACCAAGAAACATTAGGTTTAATTGGCACATGTAAGAAGACGTTGCTTGTGCATGTTGAGTACGGGAAGATGCGAGTGACTCATCACAATCATTTTTCTTCTTACTAGTCCACAATCATATGAAATGTATATATAGATTTATGAACACGAAAAGGAGATTGCAGGATTCACATCATATAATCTTCACATTAAAACCAAAAAAAAATTCGCATCATATTTTAATTATTTTTATTTTTTAAATCACAATGTTCGTATGTCTAAGGCTTTTTTGCATCTAGCTACTTAGAGTATAAACAAATACATACAAAAGTTAGATGAAACAAAAAAAGTACAACGTACGGAAATATATACGATAAAGGTTAATAATAAAGCTAAATTGAAATAACAATACAACAAATGAAAAGAAAAAGAAAGAAAAGAAGAAACACAAAATGGAAGAGAATTGTGTGGAAGTTTGTTTAGTAGACGCGGCTACTCGGCGCTTCGAAAGACAGCTCAAAGCTGTAAAAAATGTCAAAAGAGAATCTAATTCTTTTAGTTATAATAATAAAATCAACCCCTCCACTATCTCAAATGTGTCCCAGATGTTGTTAACTCTTTGACACACAGATTAGCTAAACTAGATACGCAAAAAAAAATAAAAAAAATATACAGTATATATATATTCGCTAATATAAACATATAAACATATTGTTTTCTGCTGTTAATTATTGTATTTGCTAATTGTTCTTATTAATGGAGAATATGAATTTGCTGAAAAGAAATATAATGGAGAATAACAGTTTCCTATTTAAAATATTTTCTCAACGTTAATTACAAATACAAGATCTCCAGATCCGTTGACTGGATATATTTTTGTGTAATTTATTGATAATCTTTTGTGTGCGATAATCAGCCATTTTTATTTATTTTTTGACATATTTGCAAGTCGAAAAGTATTTTAAAAGATCTTAAGTAATAATCAGTCTTGAAAGATTTTGTAGTAGTAAACCTAAAATTTAGGCTTAAAAGTCTTGGAGAACGGTCGATATAGATAAACAAAAATCATGTGGAACTAGTCTATTTTTCTTGTATCCTAATAGTAACATTATGTTATAATGATTTTTAGGATTATAAAACTGTCGGCGATGTATGTTTTTGTTCATAAATCTAACTTTTAGATGTATTTTCATGACAATATTCGAATGAGATTAAAAAATATATATGTAGTCAACGTGTGTTTCGGATAATTTTCTTCTTAAACTGCTTGTAAAAACACTAAATGATTACACCTCATAAAACTCTTCGAGTGAGGAAAATAAATCTTGCTGAATTAAAAGAGGAAAGAAAGTGAAATTGGCATATGGATCAGACAGCTCTGCTGTCAACAGATTGAAGCACTTTCTCTGTTCTGACAGCCAACAGTTTGAAGTACATGCAAGGTTTTTAAAAAAGTACAATTTTTGTGACCGTGAGTAATCAACCTAACCACCATATGAAATTTCTGAATTAGCACGTATTTCCACTCAAAAATGTGGAAAGTTATATAATCAAAACGAATTGGTTGGAACAATCGAATCCTAAATATATGGATGTACACACATGTACACGTAAGAAACCGCAGTTTCAAATATACTAGACTTTTTGGGGTGAAGTGACTAAATATTTCCTCAAACTACAAAATTTAGGATAATACGATTTAATATATCAAACGGTAAACACTACAGAACAAGTAAAAACCCCAAAATTTTGCTCTCTAGTAAAATTTACATTTCTAGGAATCATGACGAGGACAATTCTCCAGAAAACTCTCAAAAAGACGTTAATTTAGAAAAAGAAAAGTTTAGTGACTTGTAGTAGTTGTCTCGCCGGTATCTTTCACTTTCTCTTCTTCGCCTTCTCTCATCTTCTCTTCCTCTTTGGCAACACTTTCCTCCTGAGAAATCACCATTTTACCCTCGTGACCACCACACGTACACTTTTTCATCGCCGGTGTCGCCAGATACCTCGGCAAATCTTCTCCGGCCATTATGACAAGAAACTTCTCCTCGTAAGCTCCGTTCGCCGCCTTATCTCCAGACCGGCTCTCTTTCTCTTCATCTACGTTTTGACCATCTTCTTCGCCGGAGGAAGACAGGCGCCAGTAAGAGCAAGCGAGGATGAGAAGAGCAAAGGCGATTAGTCCTAGCATCGCCGCTAAACCGCCGAAGAGGTAAGGAACCGGCGAGTGCCACGGTGATTGCGGCGTCACTCCGTGGTGATTAACGGAGGTTGACGTTGCCACATCTTCAAACTTCGATTGTACGCTCAATGGTCTCATTTTTGTTGTTGTTGTGTGTAATCTCTTTTTGTTTCTCTCTGGACTTGTGTGTTTTGGAGATAATTTCTTCTACTTTTGTTTTTCTAACTTGATGTGGAAAAAGGAAAGATGAGTAGGAAACAGAGGAGAAGGTAAAGAGATGTATTTATAGGTATATGCAACTTGGGGACAAAGAAAGTGACGATCATATTTAATTGATGGAATTTAGTGGAACCAACTCTTTATTTCTTAACCATAGTGAACTCATCAACGTATCTCTCTTTTATTAAAGAAAATAACGTATTTATACTGTAAGAACTAAGAAGTTACAGCTGGACAAGTGAAAATGTTAAATTTCATTCAATATATCAACAGAACTAGACAGCTAACACTTTTATTTTTCATTCTTGAAAATAATAAAATACAGTGATTTGAGAGTTGAGATATACATAGTCCGTACAGATAGAGGCATATTTTTTGAAATCGATGTATTATCCATATACCACGCAAAAAAAATGTTTGTAGCTAATCAGAATCAGGGCATAGTGAAAGAGCAGTTTAGATTGGGGTGTAGTGGAATATGACAATGTTTTCACGATGATAATAGCGAACAAAGATTATTTGAAAGTGAGTGAGATTGTGGGTTAAAGTGCCAACAATTTCATTTTGTTTTTCTTCATTATTATTTCCAAATTTCATTTGGCTCTGGTGCTTTGACTTGACATATATACTCATTAATTAGTCTATCTTTCTTCTTTTCTTGCCTCTAGCCAAGACTATGCGGTGATTCCATTTTTTTATTTTTCACTTCTTATTAAGAGCTATGGATAAGAAGATCATAAGTTTATATAAGATCTCATTTTGTTTATGTGGTACGGTGAAGCATCAATCGTAAAGATGGTTCTGTGTAATTTGATGTCCGATTCCCTATAGTTCTTTAGTTTTAGTCCTGTAATTTTTTTATTTTTTTATTGCAGTTGTTTAATATATATGTTTATCAGTTAAATTTAGAATCTCTTTTTTCACCGTGGAATGATCCAATATCCACGGTAAAAGAAAAACTTGGGTTATCCTTTAATTTCCTTAGTTTTTCTTTACCTAATTTTTGCTTTTTGTTATTTTATTTTTATCTCACATCTTGAATTCTTGATTATACTTTCCCACTGTTTAGCCACAATTTGATTCCTCTTCTTAAGAATGTACGTTGATTTCTTTTATGCTTTCATCTTTGATGCTTTGTTTGTAGAGAAAATTAGGAATCTAGCATTTTAAAAAATTCAATTTGTTCAAATAACAGATACTATAGAAAAATCGTTGATGTTTTGTCTATTTGCTCAAGAATTTCGGCGTGGAAGCTTTGGAACATTGGCGTAATAGTTTTGAAAAATATGTAACGTTTACTTGTCAAATAAATTTTTGTCATGTTTTAATTCATAAACTTCGGTCGAAAACAAAATAGAATCATAAAACAAAGCAAGAAAATGAGTATCATGGGACTGGATCCACAAGACCGGGACATGTTTGATTTTTATGGTAATTATTTTTAGGCAATCAGAAAAATTGTGTTTTTAAAAAAGCAAGATAGAGAGATATTTTTAAAAAGATATTGTTATTTAAAAACATAAATCAAAATCAAAATTGGGAATTTCTTGTCAGTGAGAGAATAATAGTTTTATATATAAATAAAAAAAATACAGGTCCCATCTCATATGAGTATAGCAAGTTTCACAATCTTCATCATTAAAGAACTCGTGCATCGTTTAGAAGAAAAAAAGTTTTTACCTCTTTTTTAATTCTAAAACAGTATCAAAGTTTTTTACAAGAAAAAGAAAACAATAAAAAACAACAAGGGATAAGAAGGCCGCATTGTCCATTGGCAATCATTCCACTAATCACTATTAACATGAGAAAATAATATTTGTATAGTTTTGTTGTGTGATTGTGTCCCACGTTTCGTCAGCTTCCACTTCGCACCTTTTAGCAGTAGAGGGTACGTTTTCTTTCTGCACGGACAATCACCGCTCGTCGTTTTGTACTATTCGTCCCTACTCCTCTCATACATATAAATGGAAACGTTCAAAAATCTGAATGGCTTAAACAAATTAAGTTCAAAAATTGTTAGACGCTACCTAAACATCAAATATCCTATTGAATATGTATTCTTAGTACTAGTGAAAATCGTGTAAGTGAAGTGTGGGCAAGAGAAAGATGAACTTGTTAGTTGGAAATTAATCGATAGATGTTAGACCGTACCGTGGTGATCGAGGTTACAGACCATGAACCTATGATTTCTCATATCAAACTTACGAGTTCATTACTTCAAAGTACATTTAGTGATGGCTAATTAAAGGGCATTTAGAAAACTAATACGATTTTTTGAAACATGTAACTTTGGTATTATTTAAGCAATATCCATTACGCTCGTTGTTTGCTTTACTAAAGGGCAAGTTTCGTATGAGGCAAGGCCACTTGGATATGAAATACTCCACAAACTTTATTCTACGCATATCAAAATTTTAATTATAAATATAGCATGCCAATCTTTTTCCTAAAACAAATCTCCAATATTTAATTGCAATTTCGGTGGATAATCGGATTCCACTTTTGTACTTGAACGGCCAGTTCTTTCTTACTAGTAACTTTCATTCATGTTTTTTAATGGTTAAATACATTTCAACTATAACAGAAATTGTTGGCAAGAGGCGACCAATCACCAACGAAAGCTCGTGTAGATTACATCCACATAAATAATTATTACATGTATTGCTGTTTATATTCCAACTTTATCATAAGTAATCTAGTTAATTGAAGATTAGCGACAAAAATATGATATTAAATTGGATGGGAGAAAACATATATTTAATTAAGCAAACGAACATATTCGCAACTTGAGTTTTTGGGGGGTGTTTGGTGACGTACAAACTTCTCTTCTTCTAGATAAGGAACTATGCACTACAAATTTTCTTAATTATGCACCACAAATTTTCTAAAGTACGATTAAAAAAGAGGAAATCTAAAGCCAAAGTAGTAATCAACCCTACAACAACACATGAGTCACGACTTTCAGTTAACTACAATTATACAAATATTACTTGATTAAGTGGTGTTATCTTAACTAGTGTAATGTATGTTTGAAATTAATAAAGTCCATCTACAAACCATTTTATCAAAACAAAAAATCCATCAAGCAAATTGAAGCCACTCTTATAGCCGACTAACCGTACCTACAAATTTTCTGTTTCAAACTTATGCATATCTATATGGGTGCTTATGATACTTCCTATTAAATTTAATAAAATTAGTAAAAATTTCCCTACCATATATCATATTATTATTTTTTCGATCCAAGAAAGTTACTTTTTAAAATAGTTTTCTATTTTGTGACACTTCTAAAATATTATAAGTGTATAGCCATTTTTCCCCAAACAAGGAATAGTCTATCAGTCTATACAGTATACACACGATTTATTTGCAAAGAACCTACATACACAATTTCTCTTCTACCATGTTAGATTTTTAGTACTTGTTTTACTAGATTATGTATTTTTGTTTGTCTATCGGTCTTTTAATTTTCACTTGCTGGAGGTAAATAATGAAGGAAGTAGTTAAAAATTGAGATAACATAGTTGTGTAGAAATTAGAATACAGTGCAGAACTTAAAAGTATGGTTACGATCACATTGACAACAGTCGATATTCCATTGAGATCACATGAACATTGCTTCGTTAGAAATGCTCGTCGATCGCCTGAAGTAAACCGATTTGATTGGCCACCATGTTTTGCCTCTTCCTGATTTCATTGATATATTTTATTTTTCTTTACTATTTTAAACAACAAAAAAATTTAGAATCCGTATTCCAAAAGTAAATTAAATTTTTGCATACAATTTTTCTTTTTCTTTAAAATATCTAGGTTTTAATATAATATTCCATAATTTGATGAAAAGAATTAAAGAGAAAGTTCAAATCAATCCATATAGCTTGTCCTAGCCTATAGCCAAAAATATTCCTATGCCGCGATTGAACAACCGTTTTTTAAAAATCGTCAAATTAAATCAAACCTTTTTCCATGACAATGAGACTTGGATATAGTTTACATTAGATTCTGATTGGCCCCTTTGATATAACTAGGTAAACTAGCTTCTTGAATAAACTGTCTCTTATTTTGGTTTTATACAAAAAAAAAAAAGCTTTTGGAAAATGATTTAAATGTAAATACATAATACGTAGCGTCTAAGAAGCATATTTGAGAAAATATGGATTTATTTATCTGGTATTTATCCATTAATTTACCTACAAATGGAATCCACCATTAACCAAAAACAAACAAACAAATGGAATCCCGTGAAATAAAGTATCATCATATACATATCTCTCTTTTATGTTTTTATGGAGAGAATTAGTCCAATCCTTCTTCACTGAATTTACCACCTGCTTCTCGTAGAATATATAAAACTACCCTTAAGTCTTTTTCTAATGACTATGAGTTGACAAATGAGAAAAACAAAAACTGCTTTTGTTGGTCATTAAATATTCCGTCTAGATGGAGTTAGTGCTTTCATTGTCATATTCTTTGTCTCCCATCAAATTAAAGCTCACTATACAGCAGATTGTACAACACTATACACTAAAGTTACATTTTTGAGATTTTATTGATTGACAATTTCGTTTCGATATTCTTAGATACACTAAACTCAAATATTGATTTTATGGGAAGAGAATAAAAAATGGATTGTGAAAAAGGAAAAAAAAAA
>Ga0041059_1000210_pt1 | contig 38709 bp, 38 predicted proteins | sample AraColnosormetaG_FD_56232 | JGI IMG/M metagenome (GOLD analysis project Ga0041059, IMG submission 56232) | Arabidopsis roots microbial communities from North Carolina, USA - Col MF nosort | ecosystem: Host-associated > Plants > Roots > Unclassified | place: USA: North Carolina | collected...
TTTATTTACTTTAAAAAAAAAAAAAAAAGAATATACCTAAATTTACTTGGGCGTTACTCCAATTTCCTAAATACCTCACTGTCTTTTCTTTTTTTCTTTTTTCTTTAAATTTTGTTTTGTGTGTCGCCGACCTCTCTCTCACGTACCCTAAAGTAGCTTTGATAGTTTCCATATTGCATATTCTTTCACATTCGCAGCCTCTCTTCCAAAGCTCTCAGCTTTGTTTTCTTTTGGATCTGAGGTTTGAGAAATCATCAACATGAGTTTCCATAGCTTTTACCAGAGAGCTTCTAGCTTATTCAAGGCTTACCCTTCTACTTCCAAGATTCTTCTTCTCAGCACTTTCAGGTCTCTCCTTATTCTCCTTTAGATCTCCTTCACCATTCTACACTTCTTCTTCTTCTTCTTCTTCTTCTTATTCTTCTTTTAGCTGTAGAATCTATATAACTCTTTTGTTTCCAATTCTCTTTATAGATGCTTTGACTGTTTTCTTAGTATTTTTAGTCTTGTGATGTTTTTGACCACTCCTATGCACGTGTCCGAATTTTTCGCTTGTCCTCTTTTGGCCTCTTCCCTAGCTGTGATGCATGATATAATGCATACCATCTCTATAAGCTTCATACCTTTTTCGACTCAGATCTATGTTTTTTTTAAGTAACGTGGGTCTAACAATTATTTTGGTTTGTGTCTTTTTATGTATTGTTGTCCAGTGGTGGTGGTGGTGTACTGGTGTATTCAGACTCGAATCCATTGAAACGTATATTACACGCAGACGCTACTCTTGACTCAGATGGCAACCCAATAAGGAAGAAGAAGGTGGTCGTTCTTGGCAGTGGATGGAGCGGCTACAGCTTCTTGAGTTACTTGAACAACCCTAACTATGATGTTCAAGTTGTCTCTCCTCGTAACTTTTTCCTCTTCACTCCTCTCTTGCCAAGTGTCACCAATGGTACTGTCGAAGCCCGTAGCATTGTTGAACCCATTCGTGGTCTTATGCGCAAGAAAGGATTTGAGTACAAAGAAGCAGAGTGTGTCAAGATTGATGCATCGAACAAGAAAATCCACTGCCGGTCCAAGGAAGGGTCAAGTCTTAAGGGCACAACAGAGTTTGACATGGATTATGACATTCTCATCTTAGCTGTTGGTGCTAAGCCTAACACATTCAACACCCCTGGAGTTGAGGAACATGCCTATTTCCTCAAAGAAGCAGAGGATGCTCTAAACATTCGTCATTCAGTCATCGACTGTTTCGAGAGAGCCTCTCTTCCGAATCTAACTGAAGAAGAGAGGAAAAAGATTCTGCATTTCGTTGTGGTTGGTGGAGGACCAACTGGAGTCGAGTTCTCTGCAGAGCTTCATGATTTCCTAGTCCAGGATGTGGCTAAGATTTACCCAAAGGTCCAAGAGTTCACAAAAATCACTCTTCTTGAAGCAGGCGACCACATTCTCAACATGTAAGTTCCACCCATCAAGCTTCATTAACTTTGGCTAAATCTACTGCTTTTCCAATGTTGGTTCAATTCTACTTCAGGTTTGACAAGAGAATCACTGCTTTTGCTGAGGAAAAGTTCCAGCGAGATGGTATTGATCTGAAGACAGGTTCAATGGTTGTGGGAGTGACTGCTGATGAGATATCCACAAAGGAAAGAGAAACTGGCAAGATTGTCTCCGAACCTTATGGTATGGTTGTGTGGTCAACAGGAATTGGTTCACGTCCTGTCATCAAAGACTTTATGCAGCAGATTGGTCAGGTTAGATTACACTTGATCACATGAAGAAATCATTTGACTAACCAAATCATTTGCTAGTGTCCCACCTAACTAGATTGAGTATGGTTACAGGGACAGAGACGTGTCTTGGCTACCGACGAATGGCTTAGAGTAGAGGGATGTGACGGTGTCTATGCTTTAGGTGACACTGCAACGATCAACCAACGCAGAGTCATGGTATCATCTCTCTTGACATTGTTCCTTTGTGTCACATCTCAGTTGATGAATGAATCTTTAACCTTCTGTTTTGTCTTGATGTTGTTGAACAAACAGGAAGATATAGCTGCGATTTTCAACAAAGCAGACAAGGGAAACACAGGAACTTTGAAGAAGAAAGATTTCAATAGTGTGGTTAAAGACATTTGCCAGAGGTACCCTCAGGTGGAGCTCTACTTGAAGAAGAATAAGCTGAAGAACATTGCAAACTTGCTCAAGAGTGCAAATGGTGAGGACACACAAGTGAATATCGAAAAGTTTAAGCAAGCTCTCTCTGAGGTTGATTCACAGATGAAGAACCTTCCAGCAACTGCACAGGTAAGCTTGTTATAGATCAAAACAAGATGAAATCAATCCACCACACAGATTTTGATGTTTTGATTCTTATACAGGTTGCATCACAACAAGGGAAGTACCTTGCAAAGTGCTTCAACAAAATGGAGAAATGTGAGAAGAAGCCAGAGGGACCATTGAGGTTCAGAGGAGAGGGTCGACATCGGTTCCAGCCATTCAGGTACAGACATTTTGGATCGTTTGCTCCACTGGGAGGGGAACAGACAGCAGCTGAACTGCCAGGAGATTGGGTCTCCATTGGACACAGCAGCCAGTGGCTTTGGTACTCTGTCTACGCCAGCAAACTGGTGAGCTGGCGCACAAGGATGCTCGTCATCTCTGATTGGACTCGACGCTTTGTCTTTGGCCGTGACTCTAGCAGCATCTAAGCCATTCTTCTCCATCATTTTTTTGTTCTCCTTTTTTCTACGGTTTCCTTTAAATCTTCCCGCTAGTTTGTTGTCTTTTAAAATCAGATGATGATGACTATACATGTCATTCCTATATTTTCTCAATCACATGAACTTTTGATTCTTGAACAAGGACAAGCATATTTCTAATTTAATTCATAACAAAGAGTTCCCTTCTCATACATGACTCTTCCTCTCCCCTCGATCGCTACATCTTCGATCTCAACTTCTTCGATCGATAAGCCTTAAAAGGATTTCTATGGTAAATTTAAGCTCAAGTCAGAGCGATTCACCAAAACCCCTAGAAGAAGCAATTTGAAAAGTAGGGTTGAAGGATTTGACCGTTGGTGGAATCCAGGCCATTAGATTTGGGGACTCTTGGACCTTTTCTCAGTCGTAAAACATATGGCCCATTAAACTTTTAAGAAGACCCAAACATTCGGCCCATCATCGTTTAGATACTCCGTCGGAGTCTTCTTCTTCGTCATCGTCCCAAAACCAACCAGAACGGCTCTGTGATCGGAACCGCCGTATACATCAATTCAACTACGTATGTGCCTTCGTCCCTTAGCTTAGCCAGATTCATCACTGGGGATTTCATCAGCAGCCGTACAATTATGCCCTCTGGTTGCAGTATCAGAGCTCTCTGGATCATCAACAATCAAGACACTGTTGTTTTCTCCAGGTTTCAAATTTCTTCTATAAACCCAAATCTCACTCATTCCAATTTCTACTCTTAATTTGTATGCAAAATCAGGAGGTTTCCGGTCGTCGAGAAGCAATGGTGCTCCGCTTACAAGACGGAGAACGAAAACACTGGATTAGATCTTCCTAGACTTCCCACTGATCAACAAATCTCCGATTCTTTTACTCGAAGAAAGAGACGGTACAACACTTTCTCTTGTTTAGCTTAATTAGATTTTCTGGAAATGTAAAATTGAATTTCGAATCCGAATTAGGGAAGGCTCTACTCGTGGATATGGTATACGTGTTGCTCAATCCACCAAAGGATCGGATTCTTGGGTTGATGATCCCATCACTCGTCATATTATCAGCCTTTGCTTAACCGAAGAAGATGATGATGATGATGATGAAAGGAACATTCTCTGGCCTATTGCTCTGCATACCAAAGCGCTTTACTCTATCCTCGTCTTGCCTTTGGTTGAGCCAAAGGAGATGAAGGATTACGTCAAGCTTTGTAGGAGATCTGATTGTGGACCAGCTGTTGGTGAAGATTTGAGTTTATCATCTCTCTTGCTTAACATTTCATCCATTACAGGGTACTTATAGCTCCTTAAGGGCAATGCTTTTGATTTAAGAGTGATGTTCAACTCCTTGATGGATGCACTTGTCTTGTCACTCATGTTGTAGGGCTTTTATGGTGGCTCATGCATTTGGTGACATCATTTCTGGTGATACAGTGGAACCTGAGGTTGTTGTAAGTGTGTCACCATCAGTTGGGGGGTTGTTTGATTCACTAACTGGAAGCATTGGTATCTCATCGAGGGCTAAACCTGTAGCTGCACCTGTTGCATCATCTAACCCGTCTGGAGCTGCAATAACTGGAGCTACAGCATCGGATGCTCCCAAAGCAGGGTCAAGATTACTGGATAGAGATTTACTTAGAAACTTTATTGCTACTGCTATGCCGTTTGGTTAGTATTTTCCCTCTTTCATATATGGTATATTCTGTTACCTGGTAGACTTTGTTTCCTGATTGATGTGCTATCAAACCCTGAAATCTTTTGATCACTTCTGCAGGTACCCCATTAGACCTCAGCTTGTCTAATATATCTGCTATGAAAGCGAATGGTTTTTCCTCTGCTGATCCTCCTCCCCAAGAACTTAAGCAACCAGCATGGAAGCCATACCTGTACAAAGGAAAGCAAAGGCTATTGTTCACAATTCATGAGACCGTTAGCGCTGCAATGTACGACCGCGATGAGATTCCTGATAATGTATCTGTTGCGGGACAGATAAACTGTCGGGCAGAACTAGAAGGGCTGCCTGATGTGTCGTTTCCTCTAGCAGGGCTGAGTACAGCCCATATCGAAGCTATATCTTTCCATCCATGTGCCCAAGTTCCAGCACATGGGATTGACAAGCAGAACATTGTTTTCCAGCCTCCCTTGGGTAACTTTGTTCTCATGCGATACCAGGCAGGTTGTGGACTCGGACCACCAGTGAAAGGGTTCTATCAGCTATCAATGGTTTCAGAAGACGAGGGTGCATTCCTCTTCAAGGTGCACCTCATGGAAGGTTACAAGGCTCCTCTGTCAATGGAATTTTGCACTATTACTATGCCCTTTCCACGGAGACGGATAGTGGCATTTGATGGGACTCCGTCAGCTGGGACTGTTTTAACCACAGAACACTCTGTTGAGTGGAGGATTCTGGGCAGCGGACGTAGTCTTTCTGGGAAAAGCCTTGAGGCAACTTTCCCTGGGACAATCAAGTTTAGTCCATTGCAGAGCAGAAGAAAAGGGGATGGGGATGATGAAGAGAGTGAGGATGAGAGCGCTGAGAATGTGGTGAACGTGGAGGACTTCTTGGTGCAGAAAATGAACAAGGATCTCCCAGCAGCTGAGTTGGAGGAACCGTTCTGCTGGCAAGCCTATGACTATGCCAAGGTATGTATGTCTTTGGCTTCCTTTTGAAATCTTTTGGACTTGGTTGTTGTTCAAATCTATCTTCTGGTTTACAGGTCTCGTTCAAGATTGTCGGGGCATCTGTATCTCGAATGTCAATCGACACAAAATCAGTAAGCTTTCGCAACTTGCAATGATTAGTTAACAGTGTTAGCCCATATTATCGACTTATTATGGCCTCCTTTTGTTTTACTAGGTCAATATCTACCCAACCACAAAGTCACCGGTTGAGTTTTCTGCTCAGGTAAGACACTGCCAACAATATATAGTGTATAAATATTGAAGTGCACAGGAAACGTTTGAACCGGATTGGATAAAACTCTAAAGGCGCTCTACATGATATGTGCGTAAACAGGTGACTTCAGGGGATTATATATTGTGGAACACATTGGGGAAAGCTCCATCAGCAGCCGTCGTGTGATTTCCCCAAGTCGCAGCCTCACTGGTATTGTATTTTCCCATCCCAAGGAAGTGATTTATTTGTTTGAGTTTGAAAGCATTAAACGTATGAATGAGCAGTTTGATTTTTACAGCGGAAGTGTATCTGTACATTATTGTTGTTTCTTGAGAGATAAAGAAAGATGAATGTTGTTTTAGTTGCAAATCTGTCTGGAATGGAACATGTGATAATAAAACTCGTAAGGTGGTTGTGTTCATGAAGTTGCCACTGTTTCATAATTAGTCTACAAGCCTAAGAAAGAAATTGCTCTATATAGAGAATGCTATCTAGATATAGTATATATCCAGCTCATAAAGGAGATTATAATCCAAGGTTTGCAGCAATATGAGGTCTGTATTTTATGAAATTACAAAATTAGAAGAAAAATATCAATCAATTTAAAGATTGTTGTTGCCACGTCAATGACACTGTCTCTGTAGTTCCAATGAGCTTGGAATAACCACCGACAGATCTCATTCATAGGGAGCAAGCTGCCATTGGAGGTTAATTCCATTTTTTTCATAATAAAGGTTAACTGTCCAAACTCGAAACCCTGATTTATTTAGTTTTCAATAAATGTTTTCATGCCTTTTAAGAGTGTGTGCTAAGCTAACAGATGAGCTGTTATTACCTTGAAAACTCTAATCTATCTTAATTTAATAAGTTCTTAAATATCTTTCCAACTTTTTTTACGCTTTAAGAAAAGAAAAAAAATCCTATTTCTTGAAACGTAATGTTAATGGAAGGAGTCAAGTTGTCTTTTGAAAATTGGATTACCTCATTAGAAAATTCCACCAATTTGGTCAAATAGAGACGATGAGATTTCTAAGAAGTCTCTCCGGTTCAGATCTGGTCATCTAAAGCCCTTCTTCCGAGATCTACGACTTTCTTCCTCAAGTCGTTGTCTGAATTCTCTTTTTTTCCGAAAACAGACACCACCTGAGTCTGCTGTCTGAAGCCTCGGCGGAGGGAGATGATGAAGAATCTTCCGGAGGTTGGTAATGGCGGTGGCTCGGGTTTTCCGGCGGTCTCTGTCGGAAATAAGAAGAATAAGTATCAGAGAATGGACTCCGACGCGGAGGAATCGCAGAATCATCGTGAAGCAGAGGCTAGAAACAGTAGAACCAGAAAATACGTTATGGCTTGTGCCTTTTTTGCATCCTTGAACAATGTTCTTCTCGGCTACGGTCGGTTTTACTTATATAATCGGATTCTTCTTCTTCTTCTTTACTTTGTTGACTTACAAAAAGGTATGTGTGCTCTGTTTTTGGTATTTGTCAGATGTTGGGGTAATGAGCGGTGCGGTGTTGTTCATACAGCAGGATCTCAAAATAACGGAGGTGCAGACGGAAGTGCTCATTGGTAGCCTTAGCATCATCTCACTCTTTGGCAGCTTAGCCGGCGGCAGAACCTCTGACTCTATCGGTAGAAAATGGACCATGGCCTTGGCTGCTCTCGTCTTCCAGACTGGTGCTGCCGTGATGGCTGTCGCTCCGTCTTTCGAGGTTTTGATGATAGGGAGAACTTTAGCCGGCATTGGGATTGGGCTTGGTGTCATGATCGCTCCTGTCTACATCGCCGAGATATCCCCCACCGTAGCTAGAGGATTTTTCACTTCGTTCCCTGAGATCTTCATAAATCTAGGGATCTTGCTGGGCTATGTTTCGAACTACGCTTTCTCGGGGCTTTCCGTGCATATCAGCTGGAGGATCATGCTTGCAGTTGGGATTCTTCCTTCGGTGTTCATAGGATTTGCGCTGTGTGTGATCCCTGAGTCGCCGAGGTGGCTGGTGATGAAAGGCCGAGTGGACAGTGCACGAGAGGTGCTCATGAAAACGAATGAGCGAGATGACGAAGCGGAAGAGCGGCTTGCAGAGATACAACTGGCGGCTGCACATACAGAAGGCAGCGAGGACAGGCCCGTGTGGCGTGAGCTTCTTAGCCCATCTCCTGTTGTACGGAAAATGCTGATTGTTGGATTTGGAATCCAGTGTTTCCAGCAGATCACAGGAATTGACGCCACAGTCTACTATAGTCCAGAGATCCTGAAAGAGGCTGGGATACAAGACGAGACCAAACTGCTCGCTGCAACTGTCGCTGTTGGTGTCACGAAAACAGTGTTCATACTATTTGCCACCTTCCTGATTGATAGTGTTGGCCGGAAACCGCTGCTTTATGTGAGCACAATAGGAATGACTCTGTGTCTCTTTTGTCTAAGCTTTACGCTCACATTCCTCGGCCAAGGAACGCTTGGGATAACCTTGGCGCTTCTCTTTGTTTGTGGAAACGTTGCCTTCTTCTCCATAGGAATGGGACCTGTTTGCTGGGTCTTGACATCAGAGATCTTTCCATTACGATTAAGAGCCCAGGCATCTGCGCTTGGGGCGGTTGGGAACAGGGTGTGCAGCGGTCTGGTGGCCATGTCCTTCCTCTCTGTGTCACGTGCCATCACTGTTGGAGGAACCTTCTTCGTTTTCTCCCTCGTGTCTGCACTCTCAGTTATCTTCGTGTATGTGCTAGTCCCCGAGACAAGCGGGAAGTCACTGGAGCAGATAGAGTTGATGTTTCAGGGTGGGCTGGAAAGAAAAGACGGTGAAGTTGAGCTTGGAGATGCTGAGCGTCTTGTGCGCAAGGAACAGGAGTTTTGAATTGATCATGTTAAAGTAGAAGAGGCAGAAGTGAAAAGATACTCTTATGGTGTTCTGTTCTTGCATTAGATCCAAAGAACGTAAGATAGATTTTGTAAGTGCGTTTGATGATGGTATAGACCCAGTGCATATTCCAAAGAAACCAACTGCTCTGTTTTTTTGTTCCTTGTTTCAAGAAGAAACCATGTGATACTCAACTCAAAAGACAATATATACAGAAATGACAGAACCTTTGTGTTCACTTCATGTTTCACACTCTCCTTCTAACACTCATAAAGTTACAGGCTCTCCGGACAGTTCGGCTATATATCAACTCAAACTTATTCACCATCAAACAACAAGAAGATTTTGCTAGTACTAAACACACATACACTCACACCCTCTCTTACCTTGTGCATCCTCCATAACAAGAGAGAAGGATTTGATGGACGGAGATTGTTATCGATCAAGAAGTTTAAAGCTCGTAACCTGGGAACCTGGCTTCAGATGGGTCGACCATGTCAAGGAAGAGATAGGCCATGCCTGCAACGCCTTCAAACAAGGAATAAGGACTATCACCTCCATGCATTTCTCCTTTTGAGAGTAACTTGGGGCCTCTATCAAGCAGGAAACTGGCAAAGGCTTTTGCACGGTATAGATACTCACTCCTTCCCGTAGCTCTGTAAAGCGCAAGAAAAACATATGCGTTCCCACTTATTCCATGACAGATCCCCACGCGCTTGAGCAATCCACGGTTCCAAACCACCTCTGCTGCAGCTGCACTCGCTTCCAGAAACTCTCTCTCCCCAAAAACCTGAGTTTTGTTTTCATTTCCCAGAGATCAACTCTCTCTCAATAATGTATTGAAAGCAAATAAAACAACACACACACAAAGATTTCGACTAAAAAGGCACCATCACCTCAGCCGCCTTCCCAAGTGTGAGGGCAATCCCAGGGGCTCCATGACACCAATGCACAAGAATATCTTTCTTCTTATCCTCTTCACTAGCAGGGTAATTTCCACTTGGAAACCGATTCTTGATCATATACTTAAGGGTTCCCTTCACATCTTCTGCCTCGTCAGGCTTCAGCTGAACATCCATCAATACGTGCATAATACCAGCAAGTCCATGTGCTGCACCCCAGTACCTTTTGCCATACCATTCAAACATAAGCGGTGAGCTTCCTTTCTTAGCCATTGATCTTCCTTCCTTGATAATCTCCTGAGCAACTTCGCGCTGCACACTGAGTCTGAGTCATTAAGAAACTGAACGAGACTCATCAATAGCTCTATCATCCTAAAGAATTGCACTTACGATGGTATCTGAAGACAAAGTTTCTTTGCCGATGTACTTGTTGATAAACAGACAAGCCCATAGATAACCAACTCTTCCATACAAAAGCTCGTTAGGAAGATCACTAGATAGTCTTATCTGTAAAAAATCCTCAATTCAATTACACAACCAAGAGAAACAAAAACTGGACCAAAAACAAAGCTGAGAAGAAGCACACCAGACGAAATTGTCCCAAATAGTAATTGAGCAAATCTTCCTCACCAGAAAGCTTAGCTGCAACAGCGCCAAGACCACAAACACCAGCTCGGCCACAGAGAAAAGTAACATCCCTACCAAAAAAGTCTCATAGTTAACCAACAATTCAAAGCAACTTGTTTCTTCTATAGAACTAAGCTATTAGACAAGGGAGAAGAAAAAGAAGATACCCTGAGGAAGCAGAAGCAGTATCACAAGCTTTGACGATTTCCAAGCAGAGGGAAAGATCGTTGGCGTTGCCAGTAACCTGATAAGCTCTAAAGAGTAAAAACGCAGCTCCAAGAGTTCCAGAGTAAAGAGTGAAGTCTTCAACAGTCTGTCCACTAAAACCCCAAGTTTCAATCACTACCTGAGAGATACCAACAATAACAACTTAGTGACCATTTCAGAGTAACCTAACCAATCACAAGGAAGAAGAGTAGATTTGCGCTTACGGTTTCTTTGAGATCCAAAGCGGACCGCTTGAGCTGCTGCGAGAGAGACGAATACGGCATAGCAAGCAGATTCCTAAGCGTATCTCCTCCAGATACACTTTCCTTCTCCTTCACGAAATCAGGCATCACGTTATCGAAGAACCGACCCGCCATTGTCGTCTCTTTCCGTTAAAGCTCAAAATCGATTTTGTGTTCTAGAAGAAAGACTAAACGACATCATTTTTAGACGACCGGTTCGGTGAGTTGGTTACACGTTTTTGGTCAACGTGGCATTTTTATAATGAAATCATCAGATCTACGCAAAACTTTGAAAGACGACAGCGTTTAATAATCTCCTTCTCTTGTCTTGCTTCCTTGTGAATCAAAAACCAGCGATCAAAAGTCTTCTTCTTGTGAATCTGTGATCTCAAAAGCTCCTTTAACCATGGCGACTTTTGATGATGGAGATTTCCCAGCTCAAACCCATTCTCCGTCTGAACACGAAGACTTTGGTGGCTACGATAATTTCTCCGAAGCACAGCAACCTCCGACTCAACATCAATCCGGTGGATTCTCTTCTTTCAATGGAGATCCTGCTTCCCCAAATGGATATGGATTTGGTGCTTCTTCACCTAACCATGACTTTTCCTCGCCTTTTGAATCTTCCGTTAACGATGCTAACGGAAACGGCGGCGGCAGCGGTGGTGATGCGATCTTCGCTTCCGATGGTCCGATTCTTCCAGATCCAAATGAGATGAGAGAGGAGGGTTTCCAACGCCGTGAGTGGCGCCGGTCAGTGTTCTAATTCTCGCTTTTTCATTTCAATTCATCGCTTGTTATGGAATAGGGCTAGATCTCAAGCTTGTGACTATGGTAGATTACTAGATCTTAGGTGGAATTTGAATCATTTTAGCTTTGATTTGATTGTGCGATCCTCCACATTTGATCAACTATTAGAAAGATGTGACCTTTTTGTCATTGTTTCCGCATTTGTTACTGAAACTGAAAGTAATGTGTTTTATGACTGAGTTACTAAGGAAATTGAAGTAGGTCAGATTTCAATTGCAATTCATCTGTGATCTGCTTTGGAATAAGAAATAACCTGAGTAGTATATGTGTTGTAGGCTTGTAGCTATTATCTTCTTCTGTGATGTCTCCATTCTGTATTAGATTAGAGACTTGAACCGCCACGGTTTTTAGTTCATCATATACGAAAGAATCTCTGCGATCTGTACTGGAATAGGAGAGAATCTGAATAGTGTATGTGTTGTAGCTATCATCTTCTTCTGTGATGTGTCAATTCTGTATCAGATAGAATGGAACCACCGTGCTTTTTGTTTTATGTATATGAAAGAATCTCTGTGATCTGATTTGGAATAAGAAAGAACCTGAATAGTGTATGTGTTGTAGCTATCATCTTCTTCTCTGGTGTTTGAATTCTGTATCAGATTAGACTGGAACCACCATGCTTTTCTTGTTCGACATAATTAAACTGATATTTTGGCACGCATTGGTGCAGTTTGAACACCATTCACCTTGAGGAGAAGGAAAAGAAAGAGAAGGAGATGCGGAATCAGATCATAACTGAAGCAGAAGATTTCAAGAAAGCCTTCTATGAGAAAAGAGACAAGACCATTGAGACCAACAAGACTGATAACCGTGAAAAGGAGAAGGTAAGTAGTGATAGAATTCCTATTCACAGCCATTTGGGATTTTTTGGATGTATTGGAAACTTGTGTGAGTTTTGCCTCTCTTGCAGCTATACTGGGCTAACCAAGAGAAGTTCCACAAAGAAGTTGACAAGCATTACTGGAAAGCAATTGCAGAGCTAATCCCTCGTGAGGTTCCCAACATTGAGAAAAAGAGAGGGAAAAAGGATCCGGACAAGAAACCATCAGTGAATGTTATTCAGGGTCCTAAACCTGGGAAGCCAACTGATCTAGGGAGAATGAGGCAGATATTCTTGAAGCTCAAGACAAATCCCCCACCTCACATGATGCCGCCTCCTCCTCCAGCCAAAGATGCCAAAGATGGGAAGGATGCGAAAGATGGCAAAGATGCAAAAACTGGGAAAGATGGGAAGGATGCAAAAGGAGGGAAAGACGCTAAGGACTTAAAAGATGGGAAACCTGCAGATCCAAAGGTGACAGAGGAAAAACGTCCTTCACCTGCCAAAGACGCAAGTGTTGAAACAGCGAAACCTGATGCTGCTGCCTCGGGAGAGGGAGAGAAACCTGTAGCTGTGACTGAGGCCGAGGGAACCAAGGCGGAGTGAAGGGTCTTTAGTATTACTGTTGGGGGATTATTTGATATTGATGAAGTCACAATAGCTGCGGGCGAAAATAAGAAGAGGTAAGTTATGTGCACATAGAAGCTCTTATGGGCGCTGTCTGTGAGCACAACATTTCCTCTTCTGGGGAGAGAATTTTAGTCCTTTTGTTTTTGGTTATTATTTTTTATTACCATTATATTTGTTCTGCAAAATTTGGTTATTGTCTTGGATGATGTTCACCTTAAATCATTTTGGTTCCACGTATTTTACATTTATAAGACTTGAGAGAAGTAAAGGTTTGTTGGATGAATCATTTGATTGTATTGTGTGATGTGGGCATGAGGTAGTTGAGGAGTGTCATGGCATGTGAACTATCTTTCTTTACATTATTTTCGTAGTGACTTGATAATGGGGCACGTGGTGGTCAGGTCCAGTTGTTTCGTCTCTTTCCAGGCAAGCAATGTATGTATAATGTATGTAGGAACATGTAAGAAAGTGAATGATAAACACATTAATTTTAAGGTATATTATTATTTTGCAAGAGTAGCTTAGTTGTGTTGTCATTAGAGAGAGTGGGGCATGCAAAAGAGTTGAGCTAAAAAAGGAATGAGATTGCATATTACATTATTACATCTTTTGTAAATTCTTATATAGTAATGTCCCACAAACAACATTATAGATGATACACACATCCCTATGGAGAAGGAAAAAAATGAAAAGGGACAACATAGAATGTTAGTAGTCACACACACAATGAAAAGCTCTTAATCCCCTAACTTTGGAGATGGCTCACTCATTGTCTTCTCTGTGTTCCTCTCTCCCACAACAAAATTTTTTTGAAGAGAGGCTAATTAGAGAACAGGGGAGAAGTTGAGGCGAGAGGTGTAAGTAGCTTTGGGAACCCAGTTACTGGGGATGACGTCGGTGGCGGAGAGTGTCTTATTGTTGGACAAAGTTGTGAGCTTCACGGAGAATGGTCCCTTGAGTGGTCCTTCGACGATGCACCAGTTCGCTCCCCATATGTGCTTCATCGATATCCACTCCTTAGATCCCGCCTTCATAAATCAACATACAAATGAAGTAATATTAAGTATACATTTTAAAGAAAATGTGGGAGAGACTAATGAGAAATATTACTTGACGAATGTGCATAGAGCCAATGTCTCCTTCACCGTCTTCATACTCAATGAGAAGCGATAACCAATAATCAGTTGATCCTGCGTTCACATGAAACGCTATGTTCTTCCCTCTGTATTTGCATGCCGTTCTGTTTTGCAAAAAACAAACAAGTGCAAGTGTGTCAGAGATCCATATGTGTGTTTGTGTTTATGTGTAGTCAAAGCTCAAAATATGGGACCATCGATAAAAAACAAGAACGCCGTTAAAGTTTCTTTATTTGTTTACTCCTCCCAATGTAAGAAAAAACCATTTAAATGTACTCATTATTTGTTCGTTAGCATATAGTAGTCAAATAAAATAATAAGATAGCGCGAAGAGGTACCGGCGGTAGAGGATGTTTAATAGGCCACGGTTGCGGATGACACCGTTATGGCCGGGAATAGCCATATGTCCAAAGGCGGCGCCACTGAGGTCGAAATGAGTGTGTTTTGCTTTAGCAGATGGTCCTGACGGTGACTGGTCGGTGGCAATAATGGTGACTGCTCTCTTAGAGCAAATGGTCTTGTCGAGACACCTGACCTTGTAGCATGCACCGCAGCCTTCACCACCTTTGAACAGAATCGGACTCACCGCTCCGACTCTAGCCTTAAACGGCTTCACGTCCACCAACGATCCGTAACCACAAGCTCCTCCTGCGGTTTCATTCATAATTAAGCCCTTGCATTATTATTGATTTCGCAGTAAACTTTTGGTCTGTTACAGTAAAAACCAAACAAATTGTGAGTAAAAAAGTAAGAGATGTTTACCGCTGCTGCCGTCTCCCTCGGCACTTCCGTACCAGGTTGCGGTGGCGGGAAGCCAACGAGTGGCTGCCACTTGTTGATTGGAGTGAGTCAACGGTGGAGTAGAGCCAGAGCCACTTATTAGAAGGTGGAGGAAGACGCATAGTGTCGGTAGGATGACCGGAAAGAGCTGCATTTTGACCGAAGAGACTAGCCAACAAAAAAACTGACACTAACCGAGAAAAAAAGTGGAGAAGTGAGAAAGAATTGTTGGTTAAGTTGGTTAAATAGAGAGGGAAGGAGGAGGAATGGTTAAGTCTGCAAAAAGGAAAAGTCAAGTCTTTTGCATCAGATAAGAAAATGACGATAATGTCCTAGAGCCATTCTTCTTATTTACGTAGTGTGCCATTTTATGAGGGGGGGATGGGACCTACTGACAGTTAGGGGCCTTGATTTAGCACGATCCCGTAGGGTAAAGGGTGTGTGTGTGTGTGTGTTTATGCAATTATAAGATTCCATCGTTTTTATTTTTAAAGCCAATGTTGTTGGTTGGGACAAGATTCTTCCGTTACTCTTACACTTGTTCTTTCTTTCTCTTTTTTTTTTTCTTTCTTAAATACTACTATATGACCATGGCGTCTTGTTTAACATTGTTATATCGGTTGTCTTTATGGATTCGATTGGTGACACAAACCAGTAAAAGATCAAATGTAAAGAAAAAGCAGGTAAAAAAATAAAAAATGAGAATGATTAGAGTTGTAAGCCTAGTGCGGATTGATAGAAGTTACCGATCAAAACATATGTTTTGTTTGTTTCAATATAGATAAAACAAAGAGTTTTTTATTCATTTTATTAGTAGTAGAATGTAGTGAATTATTTGAAGATGTGAGGATATATGACCTCATAATCTAAGATTAGCAAAAGTGACAATTGTAAATAATCTTGGATTTGTTTGGTATTTGAAAATGGATTAATTTTTTATAATTGTAAATGGATTTTTTTTTCAGTCAATTCACGAGTTACCAATTTATTTTGACATCATCAGATTCAAAACTATTTAACTTAACTAATAAAATATAGAAAATGTGAAAAAACGATTTTCAAATTTGTGAGAAAAAACATAAACTTTCAAAATATCATTTATATCCCAAAGTTTTGTTTGATCTTTTAGTAAAATAGTTAAATTTTATTGATTTGTATGGATTAGGCATGTCGTAAAGTTAATCTGGTTAGGCTAGATTAGTTAATTTTTGTTGAAATTTGCTTATTCTAATATTTCAGATGAGTTTATTGCTGATATTATAATAACTTTATTTTTTGCATCGAATTGAAAGTCGGTGGGAAGAAAAATAAATAATCGCCAAAATGTTTAGCCAAAGACCATATTCGGCCTCCTAAGTAATTATCTTTTCTCATTATAACTACCTCTTTCGTTTTCCATACGTCTTTGCTGTCTGGAAAAATCAAGAAAAGTTTAAAAGTATTCGAGGCTTTTTGCTAGGATTAAGAATTGTGTGTGTTTTTTTTGAAAATTGTATTTCGATCTGAGGGATTTTGATTCCTTCACTAAATTAAATGACCACATAAAGAAAGATGTTGTTGTTTTGGCTAGATGTAGACTGTTAACTCGAAGTTTTTTTTTTGCTACTCATGTAAATATCATTTATGTGAAAAGTTAGGTTTTATAACAATGTTAAACCCTTACATATGATTCCTCGGAAAAAAAAAATTAAAACAAGGAGATTAAAAAAGTTTTGGGAGAGATCTTGGTAGATATCATTGCAGCCAAAACGCCATTAACTTTCAATAATTGCGTCTGATTCTTCTAGAGGTGATGATGTTCTTGATATCTCCATCGATGCACTTGAAGATAGTGACGGACGACAGTTGGATAATTGCGTCTGTTAACTGGAAGTTAACTCCATAATACTTTTTTTAACCGGTAACTTAACCTCATACCTAATTCACCTAATTCGACCAAATCAACAAAATTTAAATATTTTACTAAAAATGAACCAAAATTTTAAAATTTAAATAACAGTTTGAAAAATGCTCTTTCGTTCAAAATTTTAAAGCTTATGTTTTTTCACGATATTTTTCCTAATAAAATATGTCTACAGTTTTTCTTTGGAAGATTAAGACCACATTTGTTTTGCTCATGGAAAACAACACAACCTCTTTTTCTTTTTTTCTTTTTTTTGGACAAAAACAACACAACCTTTGTAAAATAAAAGATTTAATAAAAGTGTATCTGATCTTTATATGATAAGATTTGGAAATACAGAATCTTGATGGCCAATGCTTTGCTCACAGCGCATAAATCATTTCAGCATTCGAAGATACTAGTATTATTCTTTTAACTGTTTCCGAATTTTCGTACTTTTTTTTTAAATCAACACTCAACAACCACCAACCATGCTTAGTGCATTTTGTTTTGTTTTTGTAGATTCGGAGAACATAAAAAATGTTTTAAAACCTAATTTTGCAACATATAAGTTTTTTAAGAAAATAATAATTTTGATAGACCGCACATGACTCTCGCCACAATCCTTACTTTAGATTATTCGACCATTCTTATACTTTATTTATCTTTCTAAGAAAAAGCTTACAAGAAAATTATTCTTTATAGATACAACTTTGGAAGGAATTACTTCTAGAGTTTAAACTTCAGCTTACAAAGTTTGATGGCATAATGCTGGTTAAAGCGTAGTCCCAAAATTATGTGATATGACTCATTTGTAATGTTGTACGGTATACATGTGAACTATTTATGTATTTATTAAAGTTTATCTTAAGAACTGATAATTTCTATCGTTTCCTATTTAAATACGTTGATTGCTGCTTGTTAAGTGTTGTACCTAATTAACCTGTTTTTATCCCACTTCTGATTTTTTTTTAAAAATAAAAATGTTTCTTACAAAGTTTTGATATTGCTACTTCTACATCCGCAGATTGCCAGAGAGTTTGGTCTAAATGGGGACATATTCATTTCAAGTTCATGAAGCTCTTGGTCAAAACCTAGCCAATCATTTGGTTTCAAGATCATGTTCACAAAAATCCATGGAATCAGTGATATAATGAGAGCAATATCGATCGTGTTTTCCCACCATTGGATGATCAAACCTTGCAGTTCAAGGGTCAAGAACCGATAAACCACATTTTATTTCCTATAAACCTAACAAATTCATAGGACCCTCATGGAGCTGTAGAATCTAACTAATTTTAATAAGGTAAAAATCTATAGATAAGCATCGGAGATGAATGTAGATATAATGTGAGGCCTGAATTACACAAAATCAAGTGAAATGTATTTAGTTAACTACTTAATAATCATCATGAATACTGGATACATGTGTGCATTATTAAAGACTAGAGAAATATATTATTGACAACTTCAATTAAAAAACAGAGAATAGTTATTCAAATGAGAATGCTTTAGCTAAAAGTGTGAAAGTCAAATTGTATTATTGAGAATGACAACAAGCACAAGATGTTACGTAATTCATGAAATTACAAAATCACATGAGAGTATCAATAAAAACAGTTCATATACGAATCTTACAGTTCACAAATCTCATTACATTCTCAATTAATTCCTTCCTTCGTATATTTACACAATAAGACTTTATCCAATCTTTTCCCATGTGCCCCGTAAAGCCAATACGATTACTCATCGAATACCATTGGTGTTCCATTATTTTATTTGCTTATAACGAATTTGTGATGATGAGCAGTGATGCTATGGTTGGTTAACAATTAAATAGTAGACGAGTTTTGAGATTTTTTATATGTAATTAAAGGCAATTCCGACCAAGATATGACTAACCCTGTCCTGACAGAACTAGAACCATTTCATACCAACTAGCCTGCAGAATATAAATCTTGATAATTTTGGTCAACAATAGAGTGGAGAGAGATTTACATACATCACATAGTCTTTAATATGTAAGAACATCCCAAATATATGTATTCAACATTTACAAGAGATAAATAGTGAAAGAAAGAGATGCAATAAGAAGCCAAAGTAAATGCACACATGGAAAGAGCAGACTCTGCTTTGCCATTTTCTTCTACGAGTTTCTTTGTTTTCACCTCTCACCGGTTTGCCCTTTCATTAATCTAACTGTCCAAGCTCCCGGTTTGGCTCCATACATGGGTTCTCCAACAACGTATGGAGGCGGCTGACGAGCATCCTGCAGGAGTGCAACTGTGCTTACATTGTATTCATCGTCACTATCATAATGTCGGTGAGGGTGAGGTCCAAGAGCTTTGAGCAACATGGCTATTAAAACTGATAGACCCTGCCAATAAACAAAGGAACAATGTGAAGCGTTGAAACCAAACAATTTAGAAGCACCGTAAAGTAGAATCTTTTTGCTATTAGTTAAGATACCTGGACACAGACAATAGAGAGACCTATCCACTTGCAAATCTTGAAGTTTGACTCGATGAACTTAGAGAACTGGTGGAAAGCACCACTTGGATCCTCTGGAAAGTCCTGATGAAAGCTTCTAAAAGATTAGAATCTTGGGCGTGACAATAGAGAGCCACTCAAGATTTTTCAAAAGAAAAGAGATAGAGAAACTATACCTTTTTCCAGTCACGGTTTAGAAAGATATCGGCAACTACACCGCCTTCAACCATAGTTAGCAAGACTATGAATCCCATATACTGAACCCAGTCGATGAGCCAATAAACAGATGCATTATACACATAAAAAAAGAAACACAAGAAAGAATTCAGGAAGGAATGATGAAACTACCAAAGAAAAACAGGCTAACGTAGTGATGCTACAATTCATCAATAGAGTTGCAGGAACAACTTATAAAAAAAACAGAAGTTTACCAAGTAAAGGCAACATCCATTCACGGTTTCAGCAGCTATGTGCCCGGCACAAGTGACAACACAGAGAATGGCCCCGAGACCAAGAAATGAATAAATGAACCTGAAGCTCATAAGAAGATTGGTTCAGAAATTTTCATCAGCAATGGCATACTTCATATTTCATAACAATGATAACTTCCCCCTCACACAAAAACAAGATATGCCACTTTCCAGTGCCATCTTACAAGAATCCTGAAGCTATCTCTTCCATAGCCTAACTACTTCTAGACACCTCAAGCTTACAGAATTTATGATCTTTCCACGGGAAAAACATAGTTTCACCCCAACAAGATGTGTCACTCATTTCCAGTGCCATCAAATTTGAAAGACAAATCTTACAAGAATCTTAAAACTGTCTCTTCCAAAGCCTAACAACAGCTTCTAGCTTCCACACACCTCAAATCTTACAGAAATCTATGATCTTGTCTCTGCCTAAATTGCTCAGTACCGTTCTCCAACCACTCGGAATTTAAACAAAGATACAAACGCCCAAAAAGCCAGAAAGTGATCAAACACACAAAAAGATGAAACTTTCAACATACCACGGAACAGGGTGATCAGAATCAGCAAAAGGAAGATTTCCCATTTGTTCTTGCCATTGCCTAATCAGCCAAACAGCGTAGAGAATCATAGCAATCCCAACCATCCCAATTAGAGAATTCACGAGCTTTAACATGGACTGTAAACAACTTCTCACGATCCTCACCATCTTTAATAACCCAAAAAAAACCTAGACGAAGAGACCAGAGACAACCAACAACAAATTCTCTTCGTCTGTTGGGTCTAGGAAGAAGAGAAATCGATAAAGATAATAACTTTTGTAAATCCTGTTGCTCCAGATGTCTTCTCCTTTCTAAGCAAATCGTAAAGTTGTAATTTTTTTGATACTTGTTTTCCTTTTTTGAGCTAAGAAGATATCTATTGACAAAAAAAAAATCACACTTGATGCCAAAAAAAGAAAAACAATTATTTTGGATTACCACATAATTGAATTGGTCCATGGTAGTAACTTGAAAGGTCAAGTGGCTTGGCTATATGAAGAAGAGGAGACTCTCTGGTCAGAGACGGCGATGATTCTAGGCCGATGGGTTTCCTTCAGTTGCGGAAACACGCCGGTGACTAATTGTTCCGAACGACGACGACATACGGAGTTTCGTCGTCTCTCCTCTGCTAGTACTTGTCGACCTTCTCTCATATGCTCTTGTCTCAAAAGCAAATCCTCCCAAGAAACTACTCAGGTGCGTCTCCTTCCATTGATTAGGGATGAAGTTTTATTTTTTCGCTAGTTTTGACGGAGATTCTAATTCCAAGTCCGGTGCTTTATAGATTGAACAGTTGGGGAATGGAGAAGGGTTCTCAGTTTTGGCATCAGAGATTCCATGGGAGGATGATAACATATGGAGCACATTTGCTCTTTACATGTTCTCTCTGCATATTCCTCTCAGTTTTGGGGGTTTATCCATTGTTGCCAACATACTCCACCGGCAGGTTCTTGATCCTCAGACCCAAGTGAGTCTCCTTTCATTTTGTCTGGAAGGTTTACATTTACTATTAAGAGGAGACTGTTGGATATCTAGTTGAATTGTACACTTCAGAGATAAGCAAAGGGCAGAAGATTATACTTGCAGTTTGCAATTTAGTTTTCTTCCTATGTGAGATGCAATTTCGTTACGGTTCATGAGTGATGATCTGTATGCTTTTGATTCTGCAAAGTTGATTTTTAGTGTTGAATTTCATGGTGTGGTTACAATATACAGGTGCTATCACTTGTGGTTCTCCAAATGGTAGAACTTGCAGGGACAGTCTTGCTGCTGAGGACCACAGCGAAGCCTCAGTGCAAATCAATCAACTTTCTAAAGGGTAATAACGAAACAAGGGAAGGAAGAAACTGGGTGGTTGGCTCAGCATTGGGTTTGGGATGTCTTGTGGGCTTTATCTTCGTCACGTCGCTTGTAGCTGATCAACTCTTTGGCCCTAAGGTCTCCCCAATCGATCTACTACACCATTCTCTGCTAAGATGATTATCATTTTAACATGTTGTTTGATCTCAGGCTGTACATGAATCAGAATTGGAGAAGATAATGGTGAGCGGGGAAGTGGCGAGAAGCGGATGTTTTGCTCTCTACTGCGTAGTAGCTCCCATCCTTGAGGAGATAGTGTACAGACGCTTTCTCCTGACCTCCTTAGCGTCGAGAATGGAATGGTGGAAGGCACTAGTGATCAGCTCAGGAGTATTTGCTGCAGGTCACTTCTCAGGTGAGGATTTTGTGCAGCTGTTTGGGATAGGTTGCGGTCTCGGGTTATGTTACAGCTGGTCAGGGAACTTAGCCTCATCAGTGCTCGTCCACTCCTTGTACAATGCATTGACACTTCTCTTCTCTTAGCCACGTTCAGATGACAAGGAAAATTTCCCCACCGAACTCTCTTTGTTAAAGACAAGACAACGTATAAACTATAAACCACTACACTTGTTCCAAGCATTGTTCAAACGATCAAAGAAGATGGGCAACAAAGGGCAAGCATGATGAAGATGATGATTAAAGATCAAATTCTTAAATTTTGGAAGCCGTCCTTCACCTTCACATCCTCTCTATGGTTGATATATAAGAGCTTTTCTCCTATAACTCACTAGGTCCATACCAAGATATTTTTGCCTGCACATCGAGCTTTTCTTACAACAATAATCGAAGAATCTAAACCAAACGACTTCGTCAGTGCTCGTCCACTCCTTGTACAATGGCTTGACACTTGTCCTTACGCTACTCTTTTAGCCACGCCGTAACAGAGAAGGAAAATGGTTCCAACGAATCTTTCGTTGTCAAGACAAGACAGCGAATAAATAGAGTGTAAAACATAGATGATCTGTTCCTTAAAGCTTTAGAGAAAGAGTCGTCTTTATGAAAGAAAGTGTGTTGACTAAACCAACAAAACAAAAGGTAAATAAGAGCTTATTTAACAAGTAAAAAAGGTTAGGCTTTATTCCAATTTCCAAGTATATGTCACGGCTTAGTTTATGCAAGAATTGTAATAATACAAAATCAAAACTTGTTAATGGGGAAAAAGGGAAGCACCAACCAATAGGAATTGGTGGTCCATTACGTGATGAGGATTGCACAGCTGGCAATTGTCACCGCAAACATCAAACGGCCCTTCTTCCGCCACGTGTACAAAACCATTTTGGATCCGACGCACAAGATGATTCATTTAACTGGCAAAATTCACTTATGTTTGTTCAAATTTTCAACATAGGAAGGAAAGAAGATATATCTTTTAATAAAAGCAATGGCAAAATTAGGAAAAAAGAATTTTGGGAATCATAAAACAGCAGAGATAGCTTAACTTAGGTGTAAGGTTCCAATTAGTCTATTAATAACATTTCACAGCTAATTTATATTTACATATAAATCCCTTCTATATTACAGAGAGAGAGAGAGACAAGGACACAAACAAAACTTTTGAAGACATCTCTCACCTCCCGAGAGAAGAGAGAATCGAAGAAAGAAGAAGATGGGAGCATTTGAGGATCAGGTGAAGATGAGGGCGTTGGAGCTGAAACATCTGTTCAAGAAAGGCATCAAAGTTGTCGGCAAATCTTGTAAGAAGGGTTGGTCCAAAGTCAAGAACCTTCGTCGTTAGATTCTTCATTCTTGGCCTCTTCCATTACATCCTCTCCCTAATAATCTCTCTTTTGTCTTTGTTTTTGTTTATTTTTTTGAACTCTCATACTAAAGAGTTTTGTCTTCTTACTTTTTTTATGGGTTTCATATTTATTTATCTCTAAGTCTTTCTTAATTGTTGTTTTCTTCATTATCTTTGTTTTCTCCTCCTTGGATTTGTGGAGGATGTCAATACATCTTCTTTGATGGATATGAGATCTACTAATTATGATGCTAGAATTTACAGATTCTTTTTTACCATTCATTTTAAAGAAAAAAATAACATATTGGAGAATTACCTAAATGATTCTCTTTCAAATTTCAGCTTTACTTTAAAGATAAGCCTACATGAACCCTAGATTTTTCCTTTGCATTAACATGAACCCCATATTTTTTAAATTTGAACAAAAGGGAAAAACAAAAAGAGGAAAAAGAATAATGAAAAGCTTATGGTTATTTATTTTAAATGGCTGTTTTATCAAAAAGTTGAGCTTTAATGGGCCGGTATGGGCCTTTTTCCCAATTAGAAATTCGGTCGAGCTTTGATGGGCCGATATATGGGCCCTTTCCCAACGCTTAACGCCACAGTTGCAATATATAATGTTTGCTAGGGTTTCAAAGGAAGAAGAAGATATAAACAAACTCTTGGTGGCGGTGAGAAAAAACCATCAGGGCTCATGATCGATATTCTCTGAACTAGAGAAGCCAGTGAGCGATTCAGTTTCCATTATTACTATCAAAGCTTCGTACTTTTTGTTTTCGTCGCATGATGTCTTGTAGTTTTCTTGTTAATTGATAGAATTCTATTCATTGAATTAAGTAAAGTTGTGCTTTTTTAGCTTTTTCTCTTTGTGCTTTGCAAAGTCTTAACCTTTCTTATGTTTTGTTAGTATTTGTGAACTTGGGTTTAGATAAAGAGCCAGTGATGATTGAAAAAGATTGTCTACATTGTTTGATGTACCACTGAAATGAATTCTTTAATTAGTCTGAGGCTCATTGCTCCTTCAATTTTCCTGTCTGAGATTTGTATCTCTCTTTGCCATTGTTGCAGCTTTAAGGCCTATGATGATTCAAATTTTGCCTACATTGTTTGATAAACCAATGATATAACTTGTACAAAATGTTTTCTGAGGCCTTTAGTGTTGTTTACTTAGAGAATTTGATTATGATTTTTGACGGTGTGAGGCTGGTGATGATGTTTCATATCTTTGCCTACATTGCCTGATCAAAGCTATTTTTGGCTTTGAACAAGTGAGTGAATGATAAACTTCTGAAGCCTCATGAGTTTACTATTGTTAATTTTGCCTAGGAGGAGTGCTAGTTTTGTTGTAGTGTAGAGATTTTATATGCTCTATGTTGTTGTCTCCAACGAAATCCGTGAACTTGTTTAAATCTTACCATCTTAGTTATTTCGTAGTCGTTTGGTTGTCATACCTGAAATCTGTAGCAATATCTATAATAAACGAACTCGTATGTCAAATCATGGAAAATGGTTTAGAATGAATCTTTTGCTTGTGGAAATACTGGATTTGGTTTCGACCACACAAAGAAACTCTAATTCCTTGTTCATGATTTGGTAATACTTCCATCTCTTTGTCTTAACAATATGTAGAGGAAGAAGGATCACAACTGAGAATTCAAGCCTTGGCCTCTCCTCTCCTACTGGAATTTTATTTGGATGTGTCATGTTTCCATTTAACTTGTATTGTATGTTGGGTAAATTTCTTGTATTTAGAAGAGCCACAAGAAAATTTGGTTCTGACTAATGATTGTATGCTATTTTGAACTTGTTCCAACCACATTGTAATTTGGGGCTCAGTTCCATGATTTCCCTATCATTTTACTTGGAACATTATCTGCTTTTCCCACTATTTAACAAATGTCTTGAGTGTTGTTGACCATACGCCATTTCTCACATCCAAAACACAATGACATAAACATGACAGACGGGGCTCTAGCAGTGAATCAATCTATAAGATTAGCTCACGTTCTCTAAGCCCAATAACATACAAATCAAGGCCCAATCTAATAAGTGTAATCCAACGTGACTCAGAAGTCAGAACATCCTTGCTAGTTACTATAGTTGCTACTTGCTGCGTGTCCATTTGTCATTTGTAAAATTGTCCTTGTACGCCAAGCTAACCTTTATTTGCTTAACAAGTAGGAAGATAGATTTTAGCTTGACCTCCAAGGCAGTTCTACAAATGACAAATGGAAAGGAAGAGTCAAACTTGGTGGTTTATGATCAACTTTGTTATCTTTCGTTTACTTTGAATACATGCAACATAATCCATAAAATCGATAAAATTTTCATGGTAATATACTAATATTGGAAGTTAGAGTTTACTGATGTATAAACAAAGAGTGTTTAATATGTGTGTTTAGAAATTTTATTTATGCATGATAGCCATAACAATATAATTTATACAAGATACTAGACGTAAGAGAATTACTAATTTACTAAGTTGAAGATTTGATAGTAAAAACTGAGCCGCCATCATCATCCCCTTGTCGTTTGAAGTCTCTTGCCCATAAACGACAAAGACTTTTTGTTACTCCTCGTGTGATTTTATCTTTAAAACATTGGAAAAAAATGCTGAATTGTGAAATCGAATCACCGGTTTAAGCACTCATTAAAGACATTAAACCAAGGAACTAATTGTACCGGAGTCGGTTAAACAGTTTCAAGTGTTTGTTATAAAAAGCCGTGTTCGGTGATTCTGTATTCATGAGATTATAAACATGGCGTTTTACCTCTCTTCTTAGTCCTCTATCTTTCTCTGCTTCTTGTTGCATTCTTGTTCTTGCGTAGTAACACGATCATTCATATATTCATATTCATCTACGAAGTTTTTCGATTGTGTCAGTTGTGTGTTTTGTTGATTATTGTGTGTAGTTTTTTCATTTTGATCTTGCTGCATAAAGAAAGGGCCTATGATGGATTCAAATTAGCTGACATCGTTTGAGAAACCCAATGATGACGAACTTCTTACAATAATATATTCTGAGGCCTATAGTTTTTTTTGTTTTTCCTTATAAAATCATATTCGTATTTGAGAAGGCTTTGTGTTCATAATCTTTTTTGCTTACAATATTTCCATTGTACATGTTTAATTGCATTTACTTATATGAATTATGGATTAATCAAAGACTGGTAAGTACGTTTAATTTTTTTTTGTAGTGGGAGACTCAAACCGGATTTCTCTAATTCGAATCCGGTTAAGTGTCGTCGTATAGTGGACTTGGACAGAGACAGAGAAGACCTAGGGTTTGTTTTGTCGTGTGTCTGGGAATTGTGGTCTCTCTTTGGCTTGAGCATGAAGCATCTTCTCCGACAACAATTCAGTAATTTCTTCTGGATCCTTCCTTGCAGACGTTCCTTCGTTCATTTCCCCAAAACCATTCCTTCGCCGGAGCTCATTAATGACACTCTCAAGCGTCGGATCCAGAGAGTCCAAGATTCGTCAGTCTCCATCACTCCGTTGCTCCGAGAATGGTGCCAACGCGGAAATCAAACGGGACTTTCAAAACTCAGGAGCATCATTACCTCTCTTCACAGATCCAATCGCTTCTCTCACGCTCTCCAGGTTAGAGATTTCAAAAACAAGCAAAATTGGGACTTGTACAAATTTGTTAATCTTAGGTTTTTTTTTTTGTGCTATTAGGTATCGGATTGGATGATTGAACAAAAAGCCTATAAGCTGAGTTCAATGGATTTTGAGCGACGACTTTTCTTGGCTGCTAAAGTTGGTGGTGTGGAAGAAGCGGCTAAGTTCTTCGAGACTGTTCCTGTAGAAAAGAGAGATATTTATTTGTACAACGCTCTCTTGAGCTGCTGCAAAACACACAGCTCTTTGGGCATAGCTGAGACTACTTTTCAGAAGATGAGATAACTTGGTTTTGCTGATAACAATCCTCAATTCTATAGCACCATGCTCTGTCTCTACCATCAGGCTGAAGATCACGACATGGTGGTGAAGCTTCTTGGCGAGATGGACGAGAAAAAGATGCAACCCCAAGGACTATGCTTTGTCAAGCTCTTGACTTCTTACTCTATGGCATCTGTTGTAGATGTACAAGGTGTGGAGAAGTTTTTGAGCAAGTGGGAGGTGATGATTCAGGACAAATGGACCACATTCTACTTTCCAGGATTGGTCTACATACGAGCAGGATTTATGGAAAAGGGTTTAGCTTTGCTTCGTAGGTCAGAGACATTTGTTGATGACGGCTGTAGAGAAATCATATATGGATGTCTCATGACTGTTTATTGTAACGAGAATCTAACAGAGGATGTTTACCGTCTCTGGAACTTGGCTAAGGACTATGGGATATCCTTTGACAGTTCCAGATGTTCTGATATCGTCAAGGCGTTTACGAAGAAGGGTGATCTCGATGGGGTTATGGAAGAGTGGAATGAGTGTCCCAATCTTGATCTGATGGACTTTGGTCTCCAACATAGATGCGTGAAGGAGGAGGCTGAGAAGGTTGTTGATATGCTTGGGAAGAAGGAGAGCAAATGGGAGAGTTTGGCTCACAAGGTTAATACTTTGGTGGAGGATGAAGATGCTAAAGAAGAGGAGAGGAGGAAGAGAGTGGCAGAGGCCATGGAAGGGAGGCTGCATGACCGCTGGAACCCAAAGAACAGCATGGCTCTCTCCGCTTTTGCCTGCGTGCAATATGTGGAGGGTCGGAGAGACATGGAGAGTACAGCCGACATTCTGAGACTTCTGAATAAGCGAGAGCAAGTGTCGCATGCAATGGACAAAAACCGATTGAGCCTGAAGATGGTGGAGGCAATGAGAGGAGGAGGATACGTTGGTGGAGATGATTAACATATCAATTACAATTTTAGTTACTCTGTTTGTTATCTAGTTTAGCATTAATCTATTAGGCGTTTCTGAGGAAACACATTACACATCAATGATAGCTTCACATTGGTTGGTGGAGAGACTAAAGTATAAAATCAATTTGTAACTCTCATTGCTATATAGTTAACATTAATCTATTATTAGTTAACTCATTTAAGACAAGCTTAAGCCCAAAAAATGCTTGTGGATGAAACGAACTTGCATTTATCCAAATGGTTATAAGACTTCATTGTTTGGAATGTGTCACTTTCTAGATTCGTACTTCTCTTTCCTCAACGTATCGACCTTTTCCCATTGCATCGACTATCTTCCAACTCAGTCCAGCACCGTTCATGTCGTACAGTAGCTGATCGTATGAAATGTGTCCTCGCTCGCTTAACAGTCTCAAAATCTTTCTCAAACCCTCCATGTCTCTTTGACCCTCCAGATAATCCACACAGCTCATCAGCACAACCTGGTGTGGTCTCCACCCTGGCTTGCTCACCTCTATTGCTCTCTTCCATTTCTCCACCGCCTTCTCCATTTTACCCGCCATCTTGTACCCAAGAGCTAAACGCTCCCATGTGCTTGTATCCTCCACTCTCCACTTCTGGACCAATATATTTACTACTTCCTCTGCCTTCTCCATCATTCCTTTCTTGCAGTAACCCGTTATTAACAAGTGTGGGATCCGAATATCGAAAAGGGAGTGTCCAGCTTCCCACTCTTCCATAATTTTCTCCACCTCCTCTATGTCATCCATCTTCAAGAGTGCACTGATCACGCTTATGTATCCAGTGTTGTAGAACCCGTCCAGCTCCTTGTACAAGCTCCAGAGACGGTACACCTCTTCTTTCTTACCTGCAGCTCCATAGAATGACATGAGAACCTCATAGGCATGCTTTCTTTTCTGAGCATTCACCATCTGCTCTGATTTACGCAGCATCTCTAGAGCCTTTTCAGTTAATCCAGCCTTTATGTAGCCATTCGCTGTATCGGCGTAAGTGCGCCAGTCCAAATGAAGCCCCTGGTCAGCCTCACAACGCATAAGAAACTTCTCCATCCCCTCTACATCAGATACAACCGAATAAGCATGCAACCGCGTGTTCACTGTGAAGATGTCTGGCTTCACAGTCTCATCCTCCATTTCGCGCAGCAGCTTCTCAACCATTGTGTATTTCCCAGTCCGGACATAGAGATTCAGCATCACATTGTAGGGAAGACAACCTTTAAGGAAGCCAAGCTCTTTCATCTCCTGAAACACTTGCTCAGCTTTGTGCAACACCTTCTTGCTCGCATAGCAGTTCAAGAGAGCACCGTAGAGATGGTAGTTCCTCCTCTCCATAGGAATAGTTTCGAAAAACTTCTCTGCTTCTCCCAAACCACCAACTTTAGCAATCAAATCAAGCCGAATCGCAACATCTCCTTCAGAGATCTCATGAACTCTATGCTCACTCATCCAATCTGATATCTAACATCATCACAATAACAACAAGAAGAGAAAAGATACCATTTTTAAGATTTGGATTCGTATTATCACAGAGTAACAACAACAAAAAAGATGAACTTTTTTTTGAAAGTAAGCAACAGAGGAATCCAGAAATGAGAGACCTGGAGAGCGTGAGAGAAACGGCTGAACTTTCGAAGCATCTTGATGATGCTATGGAGCTCCGAAGTCTTAACCAGATTCCCTTGATCAAGCCATCCATCCAACACTTTGATAATCGAAGCAGAGGGATCTCCGGATCTCGCGACCCGACGCTGCAGAGTGTCGTAAGGGTCCAACGGCGATGGTGTGGTCTTGCCGGAGTGGAAAAGGAAGCTCCTTCTGAGAATGTAATTTGGCTTTGGAAGAACAAGACGAAGAAGAAGAAGATGCTTCATACTTGGGCCGTGATACAGATTTCAAAACAGAGAAGCTAAGGTTTAAGGTTTAAGGTTTAACATTTTGCAAGTTGGAGGAAAAAAATCAAACCTTTGGGATAGATTTTGTAACGAATTCAACTTCTGTTTACTCGTCAAGCTTACTCAAGTATAGGGTTTAGAGCAGAGTACTGACACGGCGTCGTTTAGGCTATAATATGGGTTAGGTTCAATGTCAATTTCTCAAAACCCCATATTAATGATACTTTTGTAATGATTCCGAAATTGTCTCTCGTCCTATAACTTTCATCTTACTAAAAAAGAAACAGAAATACCCCCACAAAAAATGGAAGTAATGGAAAAAGAAAAGAGAAGAGAAGAGAAGAGAAGAGAAGAGAGGAAGAATCAGAGAAACAATGGAGATTTCTCCTTACTGTCTGCTTTCTCTTCTTCCCATTTTCCTCCTCTCTGGTTTCTCCCTTTCATGTAATTCTCTCCTCAATTTCTTGATGATTTGTTTTCTTTTTCTTACTATGTTCATGTTCATTATAAAAAGAGAGACCATTGTTAAAAAGTTAATGAATTTGAATGTGCAGATGATGAATTTGATGGTCACGCAGCAACAAGCAGAGCTCTTCTTCAGACAAGGACAAGTAAAGATCATCCTTCCTAATTGATGATTCTAATATCGTTTAGAATATATATGTAGACACATTAATCTTTAAGTATGGATCTTCTGTTTTCTTTGTTGGTATTGAAACAGCCTGCAAAGAAGATTTTGCTAACAAGAACTACACAATCATAACAAGCAGATGCAAAGGACCAAATTATCCGGCAAATGTGTGTTGCTCCGCCTTCAAGGACTTTGCTTGCCCTTTTGCAGAAGTTCTTAACGACGAAAAGAACGATTGTGCCTCCACAATGTTCAGCTACATCAACCTTTACGGTCGTTATCCTCCTGGAATCTTTGCCAACATGTGTAAAGAGGGCAAAGAAGGTCTTGACTGCACTGATGTCACCCAGTCCGCATCCGCAACTTCTGATTCTATCCCACGTGCCTCCACAACTGCATCTCTCGCGGTTCTTTCTACCTTCCTCGTTCTGTGTCTTTTGTTCTTATCGTCTTGAAGTCTTAATAACACATCTCAGAACTTGTTTTATGGGTAAAAACACATTTATATATGCCTCTTGGTCTTATGTATACAACTCCCTTTCTTATAAACTTCTCGAAACACTTAAAGATATACATATGAAGGTCTAACAAAAGCATAACAGAATCTAAGTTTTAAAAGGGGCACTGCCATATTACAAAATTTGATTCTTGGGTTTATTACACGAATGATTTGATCATCATTACTCAATAAGGTTGATTTACTTTTCTCACCGCGCCTAAATGCGTGGACTGTTCACTAGCACCATTACGAAGAAACAGAGGTTAAGATACATATAACCCCAGGCCAAAAGGTCAAGCTCCGCTCAACAAAGCTCCCACTCCCAAGTCCCATCAAATCAAATATTTTCTTTTCCTGCAACCCATACAACAGAATGCTTCTTAGTTCAACAACTACAAGATGTTCTTCAGACAAGTTTTGCTTATACATGGCGACCAGAGATCTCCAAACAATACCAAATACAATGCCCCCCAATTGAATAAGCTTCCTCAACAATTTAGCTGAGCAGAGTGATTAGGGAAAAATGAAATACACATATCCCCCACAACAAGAACAAAACTAAAAGTTTCTCAGACAAAGACAGTTGAGCCAAGTGACTAGACACTCGGACTATTGCATAAAACAATGTACTAAATCTACTGATGATGATTCCTTGCAAAAGGAGAGCTCAGATCGAAGCATTCTGAGAACACTGCTGTAAATCATAGTTCTAAACAAGTTTAAGCTCAGGACTTAGAAGATCGATAGCAATCAACACCATTCATTCTCCTCCAAATCAATCCTACCAAAAAGACTTAAACTTTAAGTTTCCTAGTTACCTTTGGAGAAGCCACCACTGGTGAGAAGCCTCTCAACATACTTCCCCATGATATCAACCTCAAGATTCACTTTCTGCCCAATCTTCTTAGTCGGAATCACTACATTCTGTTGCGTATAAGCAATCATCATGAAATTGAAACAGCTCTCTTCATCAAACACATCAACAACCGTCAAGCTAGTCCCATCAACAGCCACAAATCCTTTAGGCACAATGTATTTCAACAAACCCTTGTCAGCTTTCACCTTCACCCACAAAGAATCACCCTCTACCTCCATTGATTCAATCACTCCCGTCCCATCCACGTGTCCCTGAACCACGTGTCCACCCATCCTGCTCACTGGCTGCAACGCACGCTCCAGATTCACCGGAGATCCTTTCTTTAACTCCTCCAACGATGTTTTTCTCAGCGTCTCCGGTGCTAACCCTACTGTGAACTCCTCTGCGTTAAACTCCGTCACCGTTAAACAAGTACCGTTCACGGCGATACTGTCACCGAGCTTCACGTCCTCTAACACCACTCTCGCTCCGATTTTGAGGTCGAATCCTCCGTGATCGGCCATTCCCAAGTCCTTGACTTCACCCATTTCCTCCACGATTCCAGTAAACACGGACCGGATGCTGAGATTTTGCCTCCGGTGATGCGTTCTTGATCTTCCACATGATGTCTTGAGAGAAAGCTTCGATGACTTAGAGACGCAATCAAATCTGAGATTAGTCACTGATTCTCCAGTTCTGAAGGATTGTGGAAGACATACTTTGGGGATAAGGTTGATACAATGAGTACGAGCCGCCATCATTTCTCAAGAACCAAACTTTTTGGCCTCACAGTTTCTCAAGAACCAAACTTTAGAGATTTTAGGTTGTGAACAAATGAACGGGGCAAAATTGGAATAAATACGAAGTTAGAGGATCAAAATACAAAAATTTGAAAATCGGTTACTTTGACTCAAAGCTTCAAGCTTTTTGAGAAAAAAGCAAAATGGGAAGGTTAAATTTACTATCTCTTATATAAAGGTTTTGAGTTTGGTTATATGCCCATATGAGAGGCAAGAACAAAAAAGAATCTGTATTCTCATGGTCTATGGGAACACATTTCTATGGACTTCTTGTCAAGAAGATGGCGTCCAGTGATTCGACTCAATCTGCAAGACTGTTCAATCATTAATCTCTGAATGGAGTCTTGCTCCCATGGGACTATTCCAAAGTCATCGTTGAAACCTTCCATGCCTTCTATCAGAAACTGCCACACTAGTGTTCCTGCACCAGACCGCTTCCTCTTGGCTGATTTGTAAATAACATCAAAGATGGTTCTGTAGAACCGATCCCGCTGCGATGGATCGTAGTCCTTGTTCAGATTCGAGAGTCCAAACTCGGTGAACAGAACAGGCTTCTTCAGTTCCTTGTCCCCATCTTCAATGTGAGATAGCATCCATTTTACAACGAACTTGAGTTTTTCTTCAAACCCTTGATCGTGAAACCTGCCAAAGTTTCAAACTTTGTGGTTTACAAACAAGATTTCCACACATTTGTTCACACAGTTCTTAACAGAGGCTTACCAGTGATCAGGGTAGATATGAACCGAGGCAAAATCGATGTTTGGCGAATCAGAGTTTCGAACAAAATCTGACCCAAGCTCAGAGGCCCACCGTTCGGGGTTAACTGTCAGCTTTTTTGGGCTACTGGGACCGTAGAACCCTTCCAAGCCAACAGTTAGAAGATGCTTGTTGTCAATTGATTTAATGAATGCTGTCATTTCGTTAATCCAGTCCTTTAAATCCACATACCAGAAAAAGAAACCACAAGAGTAACATTACTAATTTTCTCAACAATTACTAATGATCCAATGCTGGACAAGAAAACCACCAAAATGAAGGAGAACTCACTTGTAGAGTATCCCCAGAGACATCAGACATGCAGCGAGGCTCGTTTATCAACTCCCATGCAAAAATTGTTGGGTCGTTTCTGTACTCAATCCCGGTTAAAGAGTTTTTACGGGTCAGCAGCACCTGGCATATGAAAATGAGAGTAATTACAAGCTCAACATCAATTACACAACCATGAAAAATCAAAGCCTATAAGTGAAGAAAAGCTTTTGTGCGGAAACTTATCCAAGTCTACCGGTCAAGCGAGAACAAAGTTTCTGAATTCAGTATCTAATTCAACTATGATGATCAAGACTAACACATCCATCTTCACATAGAAAAGAAATAAGATTAAAAAAAACATACCGTGAGATAATTCTTGAAGTATCTGCGGATAGATGGGTCAAAGAAGAAGGAATCATTGGATGAGCTGAGGCCTACACCTTCCTGCCATGCCCAATTGACGTACTGAGTTTTCCCTCCATAAGCTTGTAAGTTATTCACTAAGCTCAGAAGCAACCTAACACCATGTGTTTTGGCCTCTGCGATTACATGATCTAAGGCCTGACCACATTAATATAAACTTTGTTAAGAGAGAGAGAGGAGATCAGATTATAAGGAGACCGAACACATAAAGTGGCTAACGATGAACATTGTCCAAGCTTCAGACTGAGAACAGGATAAGTAAAAATCAAACTGAATGAACAATAAGCCTTGAAATATGCATTGCAAACGATAACAAATGCAGGAAGAAGTAAGTAGTTGAACTGCTCAGGAAGAGAGATATTAATGGATGATGCATTCCCCTACTAGTCTATATCTTATCATCTTCGTTGACATTCTGATTAAAATAAGTTGAACGAAGACTAAATATGTCGGCAAAAAGATACCTTGAAAACTCGTTCATCGAATCTACCAGGAGAGATCTGAAGAGCATTGTAGCCTCCATCATTAAAAGCCCATGTTCTACAAACAGTGAGACCCATTTTAGCTCCAGCTTCAAGCATAGCACTAACGCGATGTCTACTATGATCATTCACAGCATGGTCCATGAACCAATAAGAGTTCCAACCATTCACATACAGAGCCTTACCATCGACCACAAACTGTGTCCCATTCCGTTTCACGAATGCTAACTCGCCCTCCGTTTTGAGACCGAACCACAAATCTCCAAAGGAGAGATAGATAAAAGCCACACATGTAAGGAAACCTAGAATTGGTATCACTGGCCCGTTCCCTGTAGGAGCCGCCATGCCTCTTCTTCCTCTTATTAGATTCTGATATTTCACAATCGCTTGTAATCTCGCCAGTTTCTTCCGATTCCTCACCAATTAATCCAAATCTCACCCAGATAGAGAAATAAAAATTAATCCTTTTGAGAGAAATGTAATCAAAGTTTCAACCTTTATTGACACAGTGACACCCAAAAGATCAAAATGTGTCCACGTTTCGGACGATGTGAAGAAAATCTCAGAAAACCCAGATTTTATTATAAGAAAACAAAAGAACTCAGAATTGAAAATGTCTCCTTTTACACTTTGAGCCCAAAAAAAGAGAACTTGATGAATACACACATAACAGATCTCTCTCTCTATCGCTATGTGGAGACTGGTTTCAAGTACATTAAGTTCAAGAGGTGGCGGCAAGAAGGCTCAGGATCTATCATTCACAATTTACAACTAGATAGATATTGTGATCCCCAGTAAAAGAAGAGAGATATGAGAATGATGAATGATGAATGATGAATGATGAATGATGAAGAAGGAAGAAGAAAGGTAGCAAGTAAGAATCAGGATACACGCACTTTGATGTGTGTGTGTGTGTGTTGTGTTGTGGTTAAGTATGCGTTAATTTCGGATGGGCTTTTACGGTAGAACGTTGGTATCATTAACCCACCAGATCTGCCACACAAGGGACTTAAATTTCTCATTTGGTATTTAATCCAATCCATAATACTAATACTACAGAAGAGAAGAGTGAAGACAGTGAAAAGTAAATAATACTTGTTGTCAAAAACATTTTTTCGTAGTTATTTATTCCAAAACAAAATAACTAATGTATGGTTATGTATGTACAAAGAATTAATTTTAATTTAATTCCAAAATATAATAAATTTTGACGAACTAGGGTAAGTGAAAAAAAAAAGTTGGGTTCGGTTTCACAATAAAATGTCATGTTCTACATGTTTGTTGGATTTGAAACCTTGACTAATTTATTGAAGGTCATGTTACAATACAACGGTAGAGTGCAAACATATAAGAGAGAGAGTTGTTCAATCTCGAGTAAGTTGATTATAACATGAGCTTCCATTATTGTAAGTTGTACTTATTAGTTATTTGATCAAAGGAACGTGTCCTTAGCCCCACCAAACTAGTATACCATCATGTTTTCTTTTTCTCTTTTGTTATTTGTTTTAAAAAAAATTTCGTTTACGTTTTCAATTATTTTTTTATTTTTTAGTTTAATCCAATAGGGACGTAAAACTAGGAAAACATTTTTTGAAGAGTAAAGAGACGTTCATGTTCGATTAGACAATGATCCTAGCAATTACACATCTACGTATAGATAGCTGATATGCTAAGAAAAATAAGTAATCTTCTGACTAATCTAATTTTATTGTGATTTGGAGAGAAAAAAAAAAACTTGCTGCCAACAACATGTGTAACCCTGCCCTCTGAGGGGCTCCACCGCTTAATGCGTCATGGAATACCTTCATATGAAGATCAATAATTAAAAATAGCTATTAATGTCAGTGCATGTATAATTGTATATTAAGTATGTGTTGTTGAACACGGTTCATTCAAATTTAAAACTGAGACAAAGATAAAAATAAATCTTTGTCTAGGAGTTTTTCCTAAACAATCTCTACAAAAATATAGACCACATGTTGAGTGTCATTAGGACTCAGATTCTCACAAGTCATGTGAGTAATTTAACTTATTTTCCTCTTTAGATTTGACAAATGTTCAACCATGTGAATCCCACATAAAATAGTACTTTCTTACTATAAAATCTAACATTTTCAACAACAAAAATAAAATCTAACATTTTATATATTTGCTTAAGTTAATTTCTGTTAAATCTATCTTATGTTGGTAAATTAATATTTCATAATATCACAAAATCAATGCCAATATTTGGGTTTTTTTTTTCCTTTATATATTTGTATCAAATTGGAGATGCTCTAAGGGAAGTACCAAAAGAAAAACACTGTCGGTGACTATTATTCCCATATTAAAGAAATCATTGTGGACGGTTTTATATAATTGGCTTTCATGGAGAATAATATTCAAAGTGTAAAATTTGTTATCAGCATTCTAATACAGTGTTTTAATTATATGAAAATGAGCATGTAATGATTTATTTTAAAGTTAAAATTACAAAAGTATGGCACTAATTTCGCGCCACTTTGCAGCTTACTCATACATATAAGGTGATCAAAGTGGAGGAGTTCATCAAATCACGACTTTAGTTATGACTTATGACCATTCACGTTCACCACTTCTCTTTCTATAAGTAGAGAGAATTTATATTTTGGACGAATTTGGCGACTCTAAAGTATTATCTAACACCAGAAAGGTAACAAAATGTTCATTTAGCATTCTTCAACAACAGTTTCGCTCATTAGAGATCATTCTTCGACAATCGAGTATATCAATTTCATAAGATTGATTTATAAGACAAAATTTTATAATTTAAAAGCTAGTAAAATATTATGTATTTCTCTATGCATGCTTTGATCACAATTGCTCAGTTTAAACTGTAACACTCAAACGCACCACAGATTGATTTTGTAAGTTTTCGGATACGTTTATGTATCCTTTAATCACCTTATTTAACCTTCTACACCCGTGTACGACACGGATTAACCCCTAGTTAAGACATGATGTACATAACGTTAGCTAACTAAAATTGCGTTTAGATCTCATGCACAAAAGAAATTGATGGAGTTTAATTTAATTTGTGACCCAATAGGCCCAAAAAGGCCATCAATTAGAGACTCATATTAATCTTTGGTAGGCACATAGACATCACTTGTTGAATAACCTACACAATGTTTGACTAGGATGATCATCAACTCAGCCAACTTTGGTTATTTCAAGGAATCATCAACAGAATTTTCCTATTTTTTTTAAAAAAACTAAAATATAATAATAATTTATTTGTATAACCTTTGCTTAAATTAATCTTTTGGTTTTCATAAAAGAAAATTTTGTCTTCTCATAAAATATGTATTTTATTAATTCCAATACACTTGTTGATGTTGTAAGAAAACTTCTTAAGCAAAAACAATGTGAAAGCAGCCTTATTAGTATTTTTCTTGTTAAACAATAGAAAAGAAGCTTATTCAACGAATTTTTTAGAGCTTTCGTGAATCTTGGAATAATTTAGTTAGATTTACTCATTATATTATAAAATCAAAGAAGTTCAGCGCTTACAATTTCAATTTATTTGTCAGATGCAGAATTGATCAATAACACAAAATGAGAAGGTATTGCCAAGTGTTCATCATACTCACATTGCAAGTAACTATCAAATGATCTATATTCGACCGGACTAAGTAGTTATGCATATATAAAAATCCAATGTGTGACGTAAATAGCTATGGAAGAAGTCCAATAAGTTTTAAATTAAAGTAAAACTTTTATACGAGTACATTTGATTTCTTACGTAAGACATAGACAGTGTCAGTGTGTCCGAAATCAAAACCCCGAATCATCTACAAGTATTCACCATTCTGGTCTAGTGTCTATAATATCAAAACCAAACAAATTTGGGGTAAATTAAAAAAAAAAACCATACATAATTAAAACGACCAAGTATCATTATCTTAATTGGTAAAAACTTTAGGTAAAACTTAAAGGTCGCCGGTTCGAGTGATGCTTGGTACGAAACTAATATTACATGGTGTGGTTTTGGGTCTGGAGGATTATGGCATTCGGCCCAAAATCTCTTAGTATTCAAAAAAAAAAAAAAATTTAAACGAATAAATGGCTAAATAGTTACATGTAGTAGTACTACTACAC